>JGI24709J26583_10002611_pt1 | contig 14704 bp, 15 predicted proteins | sample BioPla2DNA1_FD_26583 | JGI IMG/M metagenome (IMG submission 26583) | reverse complement strand
ACTTGCGTTGATGCCGGGTTCCTGATGCAGCAAGTCCTGATTTTTGCTAAGACTTACGCCAGGGAAAGAATTTTGGGCGTACGAGGTATGGCCAGGACAGGACCTATTTTCCCCAAAAAAGTGTCAAAAACGAAGAAAAAACGAGGTGAGGCGCCGCTTTCGTTTTATGCGGTCGCCACCACATCGGCGAAAAATGAAATATTTTCAAACCTTAGGGTTCACTCTCCAGGGCCCCTATATGTCCACATCCCCGAGCATATCATCGACGAGCACCCGACGTTTTTACATCAGCTAACGTCAGAGGAGCGAGTCAGGGACAAAAAGGGCAAGATCTCATGGCAAAAACGGTCCCCATCAGCCCGAAATGAGGCCCTAGATACGTTCGTTTATTGCCTGGCGGCTGGGTACTCGATAGTAGCCGAAGGCGTCGATTTCAAAGAAATGCTGCCCGAAAAAGTCCCTGAAAAAAAGAGCTTGACACCGGCGCCAAAAACCATCAGAATTCCTAGAGCACCTGCTAGGCAGGCGCCTAGACCTGCCCCATCCAGGGGCGACAGGTATGGGAGCGGGCATCGATGGTAGACCACGAAAAAGCCTATACATTACAGGACCTTAGAATACTGGAGTCCGCTTTGGCACAAGGTGTTACATCGGTCCGGGATTCCTTTGGAAATTCAATAACTTATCGGTCGTTTGAGGATATGAGGAAGGCCATCAGTTATCTGAAGGCGCGGCTATATCCGAAAAGCCGTAAAAATCACGGCATTATTCGATTTAGGTGAGGCATGGGGCGATTTAAACGCGCCTGGGCGGCGCTGACATCTAAGCCGCAATCGAGCCCCAGGGCGAGCACCCGGAGCTACTCCGGGGCTAAGCTCGATAGAGCCGATCGCTGGTGGGGGTCCAGATCCGGCCCCGTATCCGAGGTCGCCAGAGACCTGGAGATGCTGCGAGCAAGGTCCCGGGACAGGGCGCAAAATGATCCCCACGGGTCAAAACTGGTCAATGCCCTGGTGGATTCCATCGTTTTGACCGGGATCCGTCCTACCGTTGATACCGACGTCGAAAAAGCTAATAAAATTTACGATTTATGGCAACAATGGGGCAAGCGCCCAGCGGTGGGCTCGGGGCTGGATATCTACGGGATTCAACGGCTGATGTGCCGAACATGGATAGTGTCCGGTGAAGCATTTGCCCAGTTGGTTACTGTGTCGAACGGCAAAATTCCCTTAAAAATCAAGCTATTTGAGGCCGAGCACGTGCCGTTGAACACTATCGAGCGACCAGATCTGGCAAGCGGGATTGAGTTTGATGTAAACGGTGAAAAGATCGCCTATCACATACTAGACCACCACCCCGGAGACACCCTACAGGCGCCAGGCAAGCTAATCCGCGTGCCTGCGGAGCAGATAATTCACTGCTTTACGGCGGATCGCCCAGGGCAGATCCGAGGCGTCCCCATCATGGCCCCGGTCCTGATGGCGCTGTGGGATCTTGAAGGCTACATGGAGGCTATCCGAGTAGCCACCCGGGCGGCGGCGACGCTTGTTATGACCGTCGAGGGCGGAGATTCCCCGGAGCCACCGGCATTTTTACCCGACGGGCTGGCCCTGGACGGCGCAGAGGATGGTCTCAGGCTGGTAACCGATTCTTACGGGTCGCCGATTGAACGCCTAGGTCCTGGGATGATCGCTTATTTGCCCGACGGCAAGACCGTCAAATACACCAATCCACAACCGCCTGGAAATATTAAAGAATTTTTGGCCGTGTCTCATCGGGAAATTGCCGCCGGCGTGGGCCTGTCGTACCATGTCTTAACCGGCGATATGTCCGATGCCAGCTTCGCCCAGGCGAAATTGGGCCTAATCGAGCAAGATAAGCATATCAGGGCCATGCGCGAGTCCGTTTTTGTGCCGTTGGTCCTGGATCCGCTATGGGATGCATTCATCCGGGCATGCGTAGTGTCGGGGCAGTTACCCCCTGGAGACTACCCAGTTAGATGGTCCGCCCCTAGGTCGCAGTCGGCAGACCGGCTGACCGAGGTCAAGGCGGCGTTGCTTGAGATGCGCGCAGGGCTAAGATCCAGGTCGGAGATCATCGAATCCGAGGGCAGAGATCCCGACGAAGTGAACCGCGATATCGCGCTGGATGCTCAAAAACGTAAGGATCTAGGCATAGTATCCGATGGCGACCCGAGCCAGGTATCACTGTCTGGGGCGTTGCAAACAGTCATGGAGGCCGAATAATGAGCGAAAACGAAAAACCGAACGAATCTTTTGCTCGCAAGCTGGACTTATCCCCGAGCACGCTCGACGCCGAAAATTGGACCGTCGAGATGTCCCTGGGCACGGGTGTTGCAGTGGGCCGGACCGCCCGAAATGGGGCGGAATATCTTGAAGTCCTGTCCATGGAGCCCGAAGCCGTACGGACCGAGCGACTAGATCGAACGGGGCTGCTAATGTTGGATCATGGCTGGAGCGTCAGAGACGCCATCGGCCGGGTGGTCCCTGGATCAGTCCGTGTAAAAAGCGGCCAATTGCTTGCAAAAGTACGACTTTTCGAGCAAAATAAAGTTGCCCAGGGCGTCGCAAGGGGCGATTACCCTGGCGTTTCGATGGGTTATTTCGTTTACGACTACATATCAAGTCTAGACGAAAATGGCCAAGAAATCCGGACGGTTACCGATTGGGAACCGTTTGAGGTATCGGTAGTGTATGCGCCTGCGGACGTCACCGCAGGGTTTAGATCTCTACACGTAACAGGAGTAGAAAACATGGAGAAAACCGAAGCGACCACTGCAGGCGTCAATGTCCCTACGGAGTCAGTTGACGTCGAGCAGGTCAAGAGGGACGCCATTCAAGGGGACTTGGATCGGCAACGACAGGTTAGGGAGATCGCGAATGCGGCAGGTATGCCGGCCGAGGTGGTAGACGAAATGTCCACCGATGCATCTGTCACTGTCGATGTGGCACGAAAACGGGCGCTTGAGCACATGATCCAAGCGTCCAAGGCGGCCGAAATCAACGCCAATAATGCCATCATTTCGCGGGGTTCGGAGTCTTGGGAGACCGAAACCCGAAAGGTCCTGAACGCCGCCCTAAACGGGCGACCAGTCCGGCGAGATTCAATCATGCGTCAGATCCATGCGCAGATGAAAAGCGCTGGCATCCAGACCCTGGGCGTTGACGACAGGGACCTGGTCCGGGCGGCCTTTAGCCGGTCAACCCTGGGGACCCTGACCACTTCTGATTTTTCGGTCATTTTTGCCGGAATCCTGGGGGCCCGACTTCAAGCCGACGCAGAAGCCGATGAGACTTATAACTGGTGGAAAGACCTGGGGAATCAGGTCAATTTTTCAACCACCCACACTAGACCAGTAGCATCTGTCAGTCTCCTAGGCGAGCTGGCGGAAGTAACCGAGGCTGCGCCGTACAAGGCCTTGACTGCCGAGGATTCAGCCGAGTTCGTGACGCCGAAGAAATACGGCGGGCTATTGGTCATTACTGAAGAAATGCTAATCAACGACGAGTTAGCCGCTGTGCCTGCTATGCTGCGACAATTGGGCGACACTATTGNGCGCACTAGATCATCCGCGGCTTTGAGGGCATTCCGTGGCCAGATGGCTGACGGCATCGATGTATTCGCCGCCGAGCATNATAACCTAGTAAATCCGGGAACTAACATCACCGCCACCGTTTTAAACGGTATGGATAGCATGTTAAAGGCGCAAAAATCCAGATCGGGCGTGATTGTGGGGCGTCCTGGGACTATCGCGCTATGCGGTATCAGCGCCTACGAACGGATCCGTCAGATCTATACTCCTATCACGGCGCTCTTAGATCCCAAGGACATCGCAATCGTCAACCTGTACGGCGAAAATGCTATCAGATACGTGCCTGGACTGGACGACGAGGAAGTGATTCTATGCACCGGCAAAGCTAGGGGGCTTGAATATGGCTGGCTGGATCGCGATGGCGGGGCAGTTATCGAGCGCTACCCCGAATTTGTCAATGATACCTTGAGATTTAAGGTGCGGGACTGGTTCGGCATCGGTCTAACCGATTATCGCCAATTCGTTCGTAATCCCGGGGACGGGGAGGGCTAATCATGAAAAATTTTGTACAAATCAGTGAAATTGTTACGAGAACCGCCCCGTCAGGGGGCATTGAGGCGGGCGAAGGGCGTCTCTTGGGGGGCGAATTCCACATTGCGCAGACGTCCGCTGACGAGGGTGAGGCCTATTCCGCTTTGACCGTCGGCATTGTGACGCTGCCGGTCGCGGACGGGCAGATTTTTGCGGGCGTCGGCGCACCGGTATACTGGGATGATGGCAAGTGCTACGCTTCTAGTGGGGGCACCAGGTCTCAGATTGGAACGGCCGACGCTATCGATCTCGGCGACGTCGACGTGCGCTTGGCAGGCACGGTGATCCCGCCTGCCCAGGGCGAAGGCCCTGTGGACGCGGACGAAGTTTCGTTCTCGCCTGGGGACACGGGGATGGACTCTACTGATGCCGGGGCGGCTATCCGTGAGGTGGTTCATTTTGTTATGGACCAGGCTGGCTTAGATGGTAAGATTTTCCCGGTGGTATTTAAGACGACCGGAGCCACCGAAGTTGAGTTCGAATTCCCGGACTTTGATTGCGAGGTCCTGAAGATCGAGCAAAATATCACTGTACCTAAGAGTACCGACGGAAAGGTCGAGATTCACACTGGGACAGGCAAGACCGGTGATAAGGTCGGCGAAATGGCTGCTGACGATACCGACAATAACATGATCGTGCCCCTCGATGACGGCGACTTGCTCCGGGTCACTGCCGGGGCAAAATGGTATATAACCAAGTCCGATGCTGTAATCGGCGGGGTGTTGCTAGTGACCGTGCGTAAGGTAGACTAGATGGATTGGCTACGACACCAAGCCGCGCTAGCGCGCCAAATTACCCGATCTTTCGGGGTCAAGGCCGTCTTTACACAAGGCGACCAAGTAACCGAAATCATGGGTGATTACAATCGCGCGTATGTCTCACAGACAGTACAGGGCGGGGCCATGATGTCAGTCACTCAGCCGGCTATTATCATTAGGGACGAAACGCTTCCCCACCGGGCGCAGATCGGCGATCGCGTCGAGGTGGGGGGCGAATCGTTCGAAATCGTCGACGTACACCGGGCTGGATACGGGTTAACCCTTTGTCTTTTGATGGATTTTGACGATGACGACGAAAACGATTAGAGCACATTGTGTCGAGCAATTGAGCGCTGCGAAAATCGGTGTAGTCTATGACTCGCTGACCACGCCGCTAAATCCGCGGTTGCTGCCGGCGATAATCGTTTATACGCCCAAAAACACGGCGGATCCGCTGTCTATCACGGGGAACCATTATAACGTAACGACGCTGCTGGAGATCCAAGCGGTCGCCCAGGGTACCGGTGATACGCCGCTGGCTGATGCGCTGTCAAATCTCGAGGTCGCGATATTGTCGACGATTCTTAGGACCTGGGGGCCAGATCTAGGATCAATCACTTGGAAAAGTACCGATTTCGGCAGTCTAGGCGACGGAGATTATCGCAGGGGCTCCCTGCTTATAACGTTCGAGGTCACGCGCCGACTAGATCTAGACCGATTTGAGCCAGAACCCATTGAAATTATGATGGTTGATGTGGAGCACGAAAAGCGATATTTAACGAGCTGGAAAGGTGAATTATGAGATATAAATACGTTAAAGCCCGTCCCGGAGCGGTGATCCCAAACCCCTCCGAACCCGACGCCACTCCGCTCCGGGCGGGCGAATGGATCAAGGTGGCGTGGCCAGGACCGGGGGGTTATTGGACTAGGCGCGCTGCTAAGGGAGTGATCGAGGTATCTGCTAATATCCCGGTCGCAAAAAAAGGGGGCAAGTAATATGGCAATATCGTTCGGATTTTCCGTCCCCGATGAACCCGGGGTCTACTTTGAAATCGACCACTCCCAGACGGGCGTGGGCGGACGGAGCGCGTCAAGGGTACTCGTGATGGGACCGATGCTGTCAGGCGGGTCTGCTACCGAGGATATCCCAATATTTATTCCGTCAGCCGGGGCTGCCGGGGGGCTATTCGGGGCCGGATCCGTGCTAGCGGGTATGGTCGAGCATGTCAAAAAGGCGTATCCAGCGGCTGAAGTATGGGCGTTGCCCCAGGCGGATCCTGCAGGGACTGCACCGGCAGCTATCTGCACGGTCACGGCGGCCGGCGCCAAGGCAGGCGTCATACCGCTGTATATCGGCGGCGTGTATGTTCCCGTCGCGGTAGATGACGATGACACCGCCAATGCTATCGCCGGCAAGATCAAAGATGCCGTCAATGCCAAGGCCGAGTTATCAGTCACGGCGACGACAGATAACGCCACGGTAACCTTTACATTCAAACACGCGGCAGCCCTGGGGTCTAGCTATGATATCCGCCAGGGGTATCGCAGAGAGCAGTTACCCGATGGCGTTGGCATCGGCATCGGGGCCATGTCGGCCGGGGCCGGCGTGCCGGATCTCGAGACATCATTAGCTACGTTGGGCGATACCGAGTACGACACTATTATTCATCCATATACTGATGCAGGGTCCCTGCAGGCCATCAAAATCGAGATGGCGTCCAGATGGTCGCCACTACGAAGCGTATATGGCCTAGTCAATACTGCAGTATCAGGGACCTATGAAGCCCTGACGAGCTGGGCATCTACGGGCCCCAACGACCAGTATACTACCGTGCTGGGGTTGGCGGGGTCACCTACACCGCCCTGGATCGCCGCCGCGGCGTTGGGTGCACTGACTGCGCAGCATCAAATGGACGCCGCCGATGCCACCTTGGCCCAGGGCTTTTCCGGCCTCGAATTATACGGCGTCTTGCCGCCATTGCCAGAGGATTCCTTAACCGTCGTTGAGCGAAATATCTTGTTAAAATATGGGCTTGCGACGGTCTCCCATGTGTCGAATACTAGCTATCTATCCAGGGCTAGGACGTCATATACTACCGACGCCCATGGGTCCCCGGATAGGTCACTATTCGACCAGCGGACCTTGGCTATCTTGATGCGCCTGATCCGACAGGATAGGCAGGATTTCTTGCGGGAATACAGCGGCAGCGCGTTGGCCAGTTCGCCAGCGGCCCCGGGGGTGAGGTCCGCTACGGTGGAACAGATCCGGGGGTGGTTTTTGGCGCGATACATGCGACGCCAAGATGCCGCGTTGGTCCAGAACGTGGACAAATTCATGGCGGAATTGATCGTTGAACGGGACGAAGAAAACCCTAATCAAATCAACGTTCTATATCCGCCGCAATTAACCGGCTGGCTGGCTGTCATGGCGGGCAGGGTCGCGTTTCGACTAGTATAGGAGGTGTGCTATGACCGTAACCGGTGGAGTCAAGAGAGTCACGATTGACGGCGTTGAAGTAACCGTCGTCGAGTATCCAGAGTTTTCAATCGCTGCGCAAAAAAACACTACGGTAGAAGTGGTGTCCGGTCGCACAGGTGTGCGGGCCGAGCCCGTAATCCCGTTCATCGAGCTAAAAATCCTGCTCGATAACATAAACGAGACCGATGTTCAAGGCAAAAACGGCGTCAATGTCCAGCTTGATCTGATGAGCGGAAAATCGTATATTTGGGTTGACGCAGTCGAGGTGTCAGATCCGAGCCAGAGCTCCGAGGACGGGACCTTAGATCTGCGCTACGAATGCACGCCCGGCAACGCCAAACGCCTGTAATTATTGGGCCGCATCGCGGCTTGAAAAGTCAATTTTCTTATAAAATCAAACAGTTAAGAGGTCAAAAATGGATAAGGAAATCAAACTTACAACTCCGATCCGCGTCGGCGGTGCGGAGAAGTCTACACTGCATTTTCGGCATAGTCTAAGGGTCGGAGACATGCTAGCAGCCGAGCGATATATGTTGTCCAACGGCTACGACGGCAGCGCCATGGACGCGCTAATCGATGGGAATATTGGCGTAATGTTGGCAATAATGGAATCGTTGTGTCAATTGCCACCGGGCACACTCGAGCAGCTATCGCTAGACGATTTTGCGGCATTGAGCGAGGCCACGCAAGATTTTTTCGCAACGTCCCCGGGGACTGGCGCCGGGGGGTCGGGGTCCTAGTCGCACTAACTAATTGGGAGCCCGATGTGATTGAGGCAATGACGATACCGGACCTAATCTGGTGGCTGGAGACAGTAACGGAGGCAAGAAAAAATGGCAGCTAAGAAGGGACGAGATCTAAAAATCAAGGCGTCGTTGAACGCTGTGGATAACGCCTCTGGCCCGATAACCAAAGCATTTAAAGAGGTTAGAGCCCAGGCGGCCATAACGACCAAGTCCTTTGAGGCTATCGGCAAGAAAATGATGCGAGCTACCGCTGCGGGGGCCGGGGCACTAGCCACGGCCGGTGCAGCGGTGTTCAAAAAAACCATTGATTGGACCAGCGAAACCCAGGAAATGATTAAGTTTTCCCGGCAAGTGGGCTTTGGTGTCGAGGCGTTGCAGGAGCTAGAATTTGCCGCCAATCGCCAAGGCGTGGGCGCCGATAACTTACGAAAATCGCTCGAAAAAATGAATCAGGTTGTCGGTCAAGCCAAGATCGGGCAGGGCGCCCTATCGTCGTATCTGCAGCGAACCGACCGTCGGTTATTACGCCAGGTCAGGGCCGCAAAAACGAACGAAGAAGCGTTTGATCTGCTCCTGGGCAAGCTGGATTCAATCGACGGTCCGGCAAAAAAGGCAGCCTTTGTCACGGCGGCTTTTGGGCGCTCGGGGATGCGGATGGTTCGGATGCTACAGGGCGGCCCAGAGGAGCTGCAAAGACTGCGCGAGGAGATGCGCCGATATGGAGTCATTAGTCAGTCAGCCGCAGAGGATGCAGAGGTCCTCGACGATAAGATGGAGAATTTTAGGCGGACAATTAAGGGCACATGGAATGTCATCGCATCTAGACTAGTCCCTGTATTCACGCCGTTGGTTGAGCGGGCCAAGGAATGGATCCTAGCACACCGGGACCTTGTAACAGGCGGGATCCAACAGGGAATAGAAAGGCTTATTGAGGGGTTAGCGGCTGCGGATCGATGGTGGGGCGAAAATAAAGAGTCGATAAAAGAAATGGCGTTGGAATGTGGGTTGGCGCTGAAAAAGGTCCTCGAGATCTTGAAATCCGCCATGGCAGTCATCGAAAAGCACGGCGATGAAATCAAAACGCTGGTATCTGTACTAGCCACCGTATACATCGGATCCAAGCTAGTGTCTGCCGTTCAGTCGCTAGAACTGGCTTTTGCCGCGGTCGCTAAGTCACCGCATTTTTTAGCGATTGCGGCGACCATCGCCGCGGCGCACGCAATGAAGAAAGAATTTGAGCGCAAGACTGAACAGTTCGTCAAGGATCAAAGCCTCGCGCGCACGGGCGTGCGTGCGACTAGATCCGAGGACGAGGCCCGGGCGTCGGGTAAAGCCGCTGCGCTGGCGGCATCCAGACAAGCTAGGGCTGGCAGGGCATTCGCCGGCGCCGTCAATACGGGGACTAATGTATTCGGCGAATCAACGGCCGATGATGATCCACGATGGCAGCGGCTAAGGGAAAAATTTCCCGAGACGAAAACCGGGGTAACCGGTGAGATCAAAGTCAGTTTTGAAAACGCGCCGCCTGGGTTGCGGGTGAAAGAGGTCGAAAAACCAAGGGGCCAGGGCGTCGACCTATCGGCAGCGGTCGGGTATAACCTAGCCGGGGGGGTAGCACTATGACACTTGCAGCGGGATATTTTGATGACATCGAATTTGCAATCCGGTCCATTGGTGGATCCGAGGGGCGTCGGGTATCAGTCAATGAATATCCGGGGTTGGATAGTGTCACCGTAGACGATATGGGCAAAGCGCCATCTACTTACACACTGGGTATCGTCTTCACTGGATCGGACTGGTACGAGAGATACACGGCCTTTATGCGTCGGGCTGGCCAGGCTGGCCCTGGGGAGTTGATACATCCCGAAGGGTGGAGCCGGCAAGTAGTAATCCAGGGGGATGTATCCCATGAATTGATCGCATCGGGTGAGGCCACGGCCACGGTTACCTTCGTTGCTGTCGACGATTCCCTGTCGCTGATTGAGCGAGAAATCCCTGACGAAACGGTTGTGCAGGCGGCTGATGATATCGAGCAGGTCGCAAAAACCAGCTTCGTCGAGTCAATCCGGGGCGCGATCGATAAGCTAGAAACGGCGATGCCCGATAAGCTAGCTGCCGAGGTGCTAGCAGCGACCAGGGAACTAGAGTCCGCCATGGCCGCGGTCGGGGCTGCACCGGCTAAGATAGCCCAAGCCTGGGTGGACTACATTAGGGCCATCACGGACCCCACGACACTGCTAAGTGTCGCACAGCACTACCGGGCGCTATATGCCGATACCGTCATTGACACGCTAGGCCCCGCGTCGGCAGCTAGGACCCAAGCCAACGCCAAGGCCCAAGCTAAGATGGTGGCCACGTTGGCCACGGCCCAAGCGGCTAAGCTGGCAATATCTGGGACATATGCCGATATGACGCAGGCGGAAGGGCAGATCTGGACCGTGTCAGAGGCATGCGATGGATGCATTGGCGTACTAGACATGACGCCCCAGGAAGCAACGTTGATGTTGGATCTGCAGGCGTCGATGATAGCGTACTTGCAACATGTCATAGTCCGCTTGCCAAGGACCACAACATACCAAAATGATTACGTTATTTCAGCGTTTGAAATCGCCCAGGAGCTATACCAAGACGGCGAGCGGGCGGATGAGATAGTCGCAAGAAACGCAATAGAGCATCCCGGGTTTATCGAGCCGGGGGCGGCGTTAAGCGTGCTAAGGGTGTAAGTCATGGAAAAGATTGGGCTAGTTATCGATAATCGCGAATGGGCGGGCTGGCAGAGCGTCCAGATTGCTCGGGGACTGACGCAAGCGGCATCGGCGTTTCGGCTATCGATGACGCGATATCAGCCCGAGGGGCTATCACTGCCGGCACCCATTAGGGCCGGGGCTGATGTAACCATTCGGATTGATGATGCAATCGCACTGACCGGATTCATCGATACAACGCAGGTGGGTATCACTGCGACGGGCTATAGCATCGATGTATCGGGACGGTCCAAGACGGCCAGATTGATCCGATCGAGCGACCGGGCAGGAAAGGGCGCATATCGCAATATCACGATGCTATCACTTGCGTCAACGATTGCTAAACCCCATGATATCACAGTAAAAACCGTTGGTTGGGCTGGCGATGCCATCATTCGGCAGGTTGAGTTGACCCCTGGGGACACGGCGTTTGCCGCAATCGAGCGGGCGGCTAGACAGGTAGGTTGTCTAGTGACCGATGATAGTGAAGGTCATCTGTGCCTAGTAAAGGTCTCCGATGCCGTGCAGAATTTTCGCCTGCGCTATGGCGAGGCGCGGGTATCGAGCTGGCAATATACAGACGACGCCAGCGACAGGGCTACGCTGTATCGTGTGATTGGTCAGAGCGCGGGTAGTAATTCGGCTTTTGGCGACAGTGTATCTAGTTGCCGGGGCAGCGCAGCAGATCCGGATTGGACGTCCCAAGAAATCGTCCTGACGTTGCGGGCCGAGGGCAACGCCACTAATGCTGATTGCGAAAAACGGGCACAGTGGGAGGCTAAGGTCAGGAGAGCCAAGGCCCAGGCGTTGTTAGTGACGGTCCCGACATGGCGGGCCCCTGGGGGCGCCATCTGGACCCCTGGGATGACCGCTAAGGTCGAGTTGCCCCAGGTCGGATTAAATCAAAAAATGGTGGTGCAAAATGTCACATTGACGCAGGATACGACCCAGGAGCAGGCGACGTTGGCGCTTGTTGCGGCCGATGCCCTAGGGGGTGTAAGTGACTAGTATTATTAGAGTATTACAAAATCTAGTATCCCGAGCAACGGTCAAGGGCGTCGACGCTGGATCTAAGATGCAAACGGTCACCGTGGAGCGCCTAGGTACGCAAATAGGCGCCGAGCACATGGAGCCCTACGGATTCACTAGCCGGCCAGCCGCCGGGGCCGAGGCCGTAGTCCTGCAGGTCGGGGCAACATCCCATCCTATTGTGATTGTGACTCCTGACCGGCGATACCGGATAGTGGGGCTGGAGACTGGCGATGTTGCTATATATGACAGCCGTAATCATGCAATAATATTGAAGGAATCGGGGATTGAGATTGAAGGCGACGTCAAGATAAACGGCAATCTAAGCGTTGTGGGGGCCGGTCACGACATTAAAGCTGGGGCAATTAGTCTCACTGGTCACACGCACCTAGTGACCCAAGAGGGCGCCGAAACCAACCCACCAACCCCGGGAGTATGACATGCCAACACACATAACACTAGCCCAGACGGGCGGGGACTACACGACCTTTGCCGCCGCTTTGGCGGCGTCGGAGAACGGGACGGCAGAGGAGCATTCGACCATCACGATACTGGACGATGGGACCTATGCCGCCGCAGACCACCTAGTACACAGCACCAGCCTGCAATACCTTGATATTATTGCGTTGGGGGACTGCAAGATCCAATCCAGGTGGGTTAGCATAGAGGTGCAGTCTGGCGGGAAAGTCTGGATGCGGGCGGCTGCGGGGGCCAGGCCGATGCTGCAAGCCAGCGACCGATCGAACATCCACGTCAGCATTGTGGGGGTATTCGACGACGCATTCCTGCACATCGACGGTTGGGACTTCGGCGCCGTCAATGCCAATCACGGGCGGAGCTTGCTGGGCGTGAGCACATCCTCCGGCCAGACGGATCTCACGGTCAAGAACTCGAAGTACGATGGCAATGGGGCGTTTACGTCTTTGATGGGCACGAGCGGGAGCGGCACTGGCACAGGGAACATCACCTTGCAAAACTGTGATTTTTATGCTCCGAATTCGGCGGCACTGGGGCTAAGTAGTGGGATGGCTGCTACGCTTGATAGCTGCCGCATCACGGTCAAGAGGACTATAGCCAGCACCGCACACCTCGTCATGACCAATAACGTCATCACGATACTGGAGGGGGCGGCAGACACCGTCGTGAACATGAGCGGTAGTGTCNAGGGCAGCCTGCAGNCCNTCCAAAGCAACGTGTTTATTGGCCCCGGCGGCGCCAACAAGCTGATGAATTACAACGTCGACGGCGGCACAATAACAGTACAGAACAACATTATCACAGGCTTTGGCACGGTTTTTGACGGCCCCAAGGCATACGCACCGGACCACAACATATTGTGGCAAAACACCACAGTGTACGCAGGATCAGCCAGCGATGGGGGCGACAACATCACCGCGGACCCCGACCTAGACGCCAACGGCAAGCCGGGAGACGAGTCACCAGCCTGGGGCGCAGGGGCCATCACGGGACTGGACCACGACATAGTTGGAAACGCCAGACCCTACCCGGGAGATGGGACGGAGTCTATCGGAGCATACGAGCAAGAATATGTGGCCCCACCGGACCCCGAGCCCGAGCCACCAAAACCACCTGTGTCTGTGCCTGTGGGGCCCGTGATATATGCGTCAACGCCCGAGGGCTTAGAGATAGGGGGTTTTCCAATCTTTGACGCAACCCCTACCCTGGACGGCGAGCGGGCATTGATACAAGCGATTGCCCAGGCGCTATTTTCCGACGTCGGCTGGTGGGCGGATGCATACCGGGGCGACAGGATCGGATCCAGGCTACATGAGCTGTACGGAGCGGCTATAAGACCGGAGCTAGGCAGGATGCTGGCGATGCGCGCCAAGGATGCGCTGGCATGGCTGACGGCCGAGGGCTACGCCAAGGACCTGTCCGTCGAGGTGGAGTTAGACGGCGAGTCAGCTAGTATTACTATAGCGGTTGACGTTATAAAGGGTCGTCGGTTAGTGTTAACCGTACCGGAGCTATCCGGCATAATAGGGGGGATGTAAATGTCTGATTTTACTGATGATTTTGCTACGGTGCTAAGCCGGATGCGGTCCCAGATCGCGGCTAGAGTGACTGATATATCAGCGCTTGCGCCCCGGGGCATCATCGATGTCATGACGACAGCGGTTGCCGGGGCGGTGTACACGATACACGGATACATTGAGTACATGCTGCGTCAAATCCTGCCGGATACGGCAACAGGTAAGTATCTAGAGCGCCACGGCGCGATGTGGGGGGTGGCTGCATCGGAGGCTCGGCGGGCTATGGGGGTGGTGTTCGATACTGGTACTATCCCAGCAGGCACCGTGCTAGTGTCGGATCAAGGTGTTGAGTATGAATTGATCCAAGATATTGAAGAGTTTTCGCTACCCGGTGTGGGTGTAGTTCCTGGGCCGGGTTTAGTTGTCGCTAAAAATACCGGCGTTGCGGGCAATATAGTTAGCACAGAGGCAAAGCCGGCAGAGCTTATATTGCAGAGCATTATGGGCGCAAGTGGAACCGTGCCGATATCGTACTATACAAGTATCGGGCAAGGCAAGGTAGGTTTCGCCATTGCTCGCGGCACGGATGGCAGCACAGTCCCGCAATTTACGGAGCTATTAGCACCTGATGGTGGCGTGTTCATAACGCTGAACCCTGCGGCGTTAAATCGCGATGGATATTTTGCTCTTAATGTCGCCTGGGACTCCGGGACCTTAAGTGATGTGTCCCCCGGCACGCCCCTAACTTTCACCGACCCACCGCCCGGAGTGGATCCGGTGGCCTACGTAGCCGATGCGGGCATCTATGGC
>JGI24709J26583_10002610_pt1 | contig 14713 bp, 14 predicted proteins | sample BioPla2DNA1_FD_26583 | JGI IMG/M metagenome (IMG submission 26583) | reverse complement strand
TTTCTTGCCTGAATATTAAATGCTGAAATGGCATTTTAAAAAACTCTCTTGTGAGAGTATTGGCAGGAGATGGGTTCATGCTTTTACCGTGCCTAATAGAATTTTAACTGTTGTACTTTTATCAATTATTTTGTATAATTATTGCAAAAAGACATTTAGGGGTTTAAATGAGCCTTGGAATAAGAGGGATGAAATGTTGAAAATAGGTATTGCAACCAACAAAGATAAGGACGAAGAATTAAAATACACTGGGATATTGATAGAAAGTATAAAAAACAATGGTGCATTGGCTTTTTACTGTGATGATGTGGCTGTTCAAACAGGTTCTGAGGCATTAAACCTTGATGAAACTGAGATAGCCGATTTGTCCGACATTATGGTGTGCCTTGGTGGAGATGGTACCTTTCTTAAGGTTGCCAGGTCAATTGTCGGAAAAAACAAACCCCTTCTGGGAGTTAATCTGGGAAGGTTGGGTTTTTTGGCTGATGTAGATAAAAACGATATTGATGGTGCGGTAAAGCAATTGGTCGAAGGTGATTACCGAATTGATGAAAGGATGTTGCTTGAAACCACTATTATGAGGGGACACAAGGTTATTGCCAAAGATATTGTGCTAAATGATGTGGTGGTTTCAAGGGGGGCTATATCTAGAATAATACACCTTAAGACTTATATTAATGACTCTTTTATGGATCTCTATCCGGGAGACGGACTTATTATATCTACTCCCACCGGTTCTACGGCGTATTCCCTTTCAGCAGGGGGACCTTTGGTAGAACCCGATGTAGATCTCATTATTGCCACTCCAATATGTCCTCATCTTTTGTATTCGAGATCCTTTATAACTACAGGAGATAGGGTTGTAAAGGTGGTAGTTGACGAAGATTGTGAGCATGAAGCAATGGTAACCGTAGATGGTCAGAAGGGCTATGAGGTTAAAGGCACAGATGTGATTGTGACAAAAAAATCTCAGCAAAGGTTTCCTATGATAAGGCTAAACAATAAAAGGAATTTTTTCGATGTACTTAGAGGCAAAATCTATGACAGAGGAGAGATCATGGGGTAAAATGAAAAATAAAAGACAGGCAAAAATACTTGAGATTATAGAAAATGAGTTCATTGAGACTCAGGAGGAGATTGCACAAAGGTTAAAAGATGCAGGAATGGATGTGACTCAGGCTACAGTTTCAAGAGATATTAAGGAGTTAAGGCTTATAAAAGTAATGACAGCCGATGGCCGGTACAAGTATGCTCCTTTTTCTAAAACCGAGAACGTTTTGTTAAACAGACTGATGACGATTTTTTCCGAGTCTTATGTTTCATGTGACTATGCGAACAATATTATTGTGGTTAAGACATTGCCGGGCATGGCTCAGGCTTCCGCATCTGCAATAGATTCTTTAAAACGGTCCGAGATAGTGGGATCAATTGCAGGAGATGATACGATATTTATTGTCTGCAGAAATGAAAAGATTGCCAAGGAGTTTGCCGATAGGTTGAAAAAGCTTGCAAAGCCGAGCTTTGAAGAAACAAATATATTTGAATAAAACAGAAATTCAAAATGAATTGAGGTTTTAGACGTGCTTCAACGATTAGAGATTCAAAACATAGCTATAATTGATAAAATCGAAATTGAACTGGGAGAAGGACTTAATGTGCTTACCGGAGAAACCGGTGCAGGCAAGTCTATTATCATTGATTCAATTAATGCAATCTTAGGAGAAAGAATGTCAAAGCAGCTTATCAGAACAGGACGGGACAAAGCTGTAGTTGAAGCTGTCTTTCAGGTAAATATTGACAGGATGTCCGATCTTCTAGAAAGCTTTGGAATTGAAGGTGAGGAAGATGGTACTCTGGTTATTTCGAGAGAGTTTACCGCTTCAGGAAAAAATACATGCAGGATTAATGGCAGAATTGCAACGGTATCCATGCTTAAAAAAATAGGAGAAAGGCTCATAGATGTTCACGGACAGCATGATAATCAGTCCCTTCTTAGAACCGAGAGTCATATTGAGCTTTTAGATTCTTTTGCGGATAGAAAAATTAATATTCTTAAAGATGAGTATTTAAAGCATTTTGAGTCATACCGTGAGATTAAGGACAGGTTAAAAAGCTTGTCCGGGGATGCCGGTGAAAGAGAACGAAAAATTGATATTTTAAGGTTTCAGATAGATGAAATTGAGAAAGCCAATCTGAAGGTGGGAGAAGAGGAAGAGATTGAGAAGCAAAGAGATGTGCTTTTAAATTTTGAGAAGATAATCAGTACCCTCTCTAATGCATATGAAGCCTTGGACTCCGGAGGAAATCTTGGAATATCTGCCCTGGACAGAATAAATAAATCGGTGTCCGATTTTAGTAATATAGAAAACTATGACGACAAATACAGCACATTGAAAAAAAGACTTGAAGCAGTATCTTATGAGCTTGAAGATGTTATAACGGAGATTCGTGAATTAAGGGATGGTATAGAATACGAGCCTTCTGTTTTAGAACAGCTTGAGGAGAGGCTTGACGTTTTATACCGCCTGAAAAAGAAATACGGGGATTCCATAGAGGATATTCTGGAATATCTGGAGAATGCCAAAAAGGAATTGGATGAAATAATAAATAACGAGGAAATAATTAATAGGCTGAAAGAAGATCTCAAAAAGGAAGATGAACAGCTTTATAAATTGGCAAAGGATATAAATTGTGAAAGAATCAAGACTGCCAAGTTGCTTGAAAATAGAATCGGTTCAGAGTTTAAGGACTTGGAAATGAAAAATACCAAGCTAAAGGTAAATATTGAATTTTATGATTCAATAAAGGACGGTGAAAGAAAATATGGCAATAATGGGCTTGACCGGGTCGAGTTTTTGATTTCCACCAATGTGGGGGAACCATTAAAACCATTGTCGAAAATAGCCTCCGGTGGGGAAATGTCAAGAATTATGCTGGCTATTAAGACCATTCTTGCGAAAGTGGATAAAATACCGACCATGATATTTGATGAAATTGATATCGGAATCAGTGGTATTGCCGCACAAAAGGTGGGAGAGAAGCTTTGTTATATTTCAAAGAACCACCAGGTAATATCCGTTACCCATCTCGCTCAAATAGCATGTATAGCAGATAATAATTATTATATAGAAAAAGTAACAAAGGGAGGCAACACTGAAACCGTAGTTAAGAGTCTAGATGAAGAAGGAAAAAGAAATGAGATAGCAAGGATAATTGGAGGAGTAAAGGTTTCTGATATTGCCTTAAAGCATGCCGAAGAAATGCTCGACTATGCTAGAGAATTTAAAAAAGCTAACGGTAAAGATTAAAAAACCATTCTATTTTAGTATAAATCTAAATGTGCATTGATTCTTTATATACTCATTGTTGATGCGTGAAGAAAAATATGGAGGGAGCTTAAGCTCCCTCCATATTTTTCTTCACTTCATTCTTTTTCACAAGATTTTCAATGTAGTTTTTGGGTGAATAAATAAGATTATTATAGGTTAACTTAATGTTAGTCATGAATTAATAAAACTCATGGAGTTTTTCTTTATTCTTTAACTTTAGAATAAAGTTTTATTTTTTTTTGCTTTGAAGGAAATTAGGCATCAGGAGGTAATTGGTTTGAAATATATAAAACCCACTAAGAGAAAAATAATCCTTTTTTTAGTGATGTGCTTTGTGGTTTTAACTATAACATACTTAAGAATACTATTTGCACTCCCCAATCAAATAACGCTTTTTGAAAACAAGGAATACAATTATAATTTTAAAAGCCCTTTTCTTGTGAATCTTGAAGCAGAAAACGACGAAATATTGATATTCCAAAGCAAAGATTCCAAGGTCAGCAATAAGAAATATGGATTAAATGACAATATCATGATTAAGGCAAAAAAACTTGGCAGAACAAGCTTAAGCCTGAGATTATTTGGGCTTATACCCATAAAAACAATGCAGGTGGATGTCGTTCCCTATAAAGAGGTTATAGCTTGCGGTAATACTGTGGGAGTAAAGATAAAAATGGACGGAATTCTTGTCATAGGCCTATCGGATGTTGAAACCATAGATGGACAACGTTTGTTGCCGGCAAGGGAGTCAGGGCTAAAGCCCGGTGACTTGATTGTTGAAGTGAATAAGGAAAAAATGGAAAGTGCTTATGACCTGATAAGTCAAATAGACAAAAGTCAGGGTCAGAAGATTTCAATAAAATACAAGAGAGGAAACACTTATAACTATACAAAAGTCACACCGGTAATGGCTGTTGAAGATAAAAAATACCGCATCGGAATGTGGGTCAGGGACAGTACGGCGGGTATCGGCACATTAACATTTTATGATCCCCAAAGCAAAGGTTTCGGTGCCTTAGGTCACGGAATTACCGATATAGATACCGGTGCAATTATACCTGTAGATAGGGGAGAAATAATTGAGTCAAACATATTGACAATAAAAAAGGGTGCAAAGGGCAATCCTGGTGAATTGAAGGGAATACTTATAGAAGATACCGAACCTCTAGGAATTATAAGAAAAAACAGTCAGTATGGAATTTACGGAACGCTTCATGACAAGGCAGTAAGCATTTTTTCAAAACAACAATACCCCATTGCCTTGAGAAATGATATCAAGATCGGTCCTGCTAAGATACTGGCTAATATAGATGGTAAATCCGTTGTGGAATATGATATTGAAATTGAAAAGGTGTCAAAGAAAAGTGCAAACGGTTTAAAGGGAATGATAATAAAGGTCACGGATCAGAGACTATTGGATGCAACCGGGGGTATCGTTCAAGGAATGTCAGGAAGCCCTATTTTGCAGGATGGAAAGCTCATAGGAGCCGTAACCCATGTGCTGGTAAATGACCCGACAAGGGGATACGGAATTCTTATAGAATGGATGGTTAAGAATATGACCGATGTGGGCCTTCAAAGTCTTGAAGCGGCCAGTTAAGTTGTGATGAAAGCAGGGTGCATATTATTTATCTGAAGAAAAATGTGGAAGAAACATTGTGAAGTAAGCTTTGGATAACTGTTAATATGATGCGAAAAGGGAGAGTATTATAAAATGTGTATTTCCCGGAATTTTGTATATTTCCGATTTTTTTAAAAAATGATAGTTATTTTGTGAAAATTTATGCCAATACACTAAAATAGCATAAAATGCACTAATATAAAGCTTCAATGGGTTTTTTGGATTTTAAAAAAGTGCTAAATAAAGTTGAGTAAACCAGATTATGATAGTATGTCTATTGAAATTTTGTCGAATTGTTAATATAATAAGAATAAATCATTAACAGTTTTTACAAAAGCTAAGGGGGAGTCAAATTGACGTCAAATAAGATACAGGTTGTAATTGCAGATGACAATAGGGAATTTGGAGATATTTTGTATGAATATCTCAACGAAAAGAACGATATTGAAGTGGTTGGTGTTGCGAGGGACGGCATCGAAGCCTATGACCTTATAGTTGAAAAGCTTCCTGATATTGCGATTCTTGATATTATTATGCCACATCTGGATGGGCTGGGTGTTCTGGAGAAAATAGGTTCAACTGCCTTGGAAAAGAGACCCCTGTTTATTATCCTTTCGGCTGTGGGACAGGACAAGATAACCCAGCGGGCTTTAGCACTTGGGGCGGAATACTATGTTGTAAAGCCTTTTGACATGGAGGTTTTGGTTTCGAGGATAAGGCAGCTAAAAAATATGAATCTGTCCAATGTTATAAGGCAGGAAAATATGGGAAGTGAAATTAAGTCGGGTTTTGGTTCTTCGAGACCAAAGAACCTTGAAGCGGAAGTCACCAGCATTATGCATGAAATAGGTGTACCGGCACATATTAAGGGATATCAGTACCTCAGAGATGCAATAATGATGGTTGTTAAGGACCTTGATGTGATAAACTCTATTACTAAATTGCTGTATCCTACAATAGCAAAAGATTACAACACAACACCCAGCAGGGTTGAAAGGGCAATAAGACATGCTATTGAAGTGGCATGGAGCCGAGGACAAATTGATACAATTGACTCATTATTCGGTTACACAATAAATATCGGAAAGGGCAAGCCTACCAACTCGGAGTTTATAGCGATGGTAGCCGATAAGCTGCGGCTTGAAATGAAGATTGCAAAATAAGCGGATCATAATTGAAAGACTTGATATATATCCATAGAGACCTCCCGCAATTGACAAAAAATGTTAATTGCGGGAGGCCGTTTTTATTAGTAAAACTTCAAACTTAAGTTTTAGAATATTTTTCCTCGCATTTATTTAATGCACCAAAACTTATTGGGTTAAAGCTGGTGAATGCATTCAACAATATTAAAGCCAAGACTTTTGGCTTTTTCCTTATCAAATTGGGAATCAATGTGCATACAGTATACTTTGTGTCTGAGTTCTGGTTTTATATAACTTTCAAGCCTTTCAAGGGATAAATGGGGATTTCCATAATAATCAATTCCACAGGTGTCATGGTATAAATAGTCTATTTTACCTTCCTCAAGGGATTTTAATACGAAACTGCTTATGTCATTGGAATCACCACTATAGAATATTGTGCAACTATCAGTTTTTAATAAAAATCCGTAGGAAGGAATTGTATCTACATGGGATGCCGCAAAAAAGGAGACCTCCAACTTAAGATCATTATTTTCAATTAATGCCTTATTGGTGTCTATAATATTATAGAACTCACTTTTTACTCCCATACATCTTAAAATTGTATCCAAAAGTTCCCTGTAGGGAAAGAAAAGCGTAGGTCTTTGGTTTAAGATATATTGAGAATAAAAAATAAGATCACTGAGGCTGCCAATATGGTCTGCGTGTGTGTGGGTGATTATTACATAAATATCGGAAACACCATCGAGCAGCCCAATTCTATGAAGTTTACTAAAGACTGTGCTGCCACAATCAATCAATAACAAGCTGGTATTTTTTTTAATATAAGCACTGGTGTTTCCTAAATCTGTATTAAATGCACTGCCTAAACCAAGAAAATCAAGCATTTATCTAACCTCGCAGAATTAAAAATAGAGCCTGCTAATTATTTATTTCTTAAATTTAAAAATAAACTGTTAATAATAGTATAATAGATTACGATATAAACATCAAACACTTTATTTTAAAATTATATTAATCTTTTATATAAAAATTTAAAAATTGTTCGATAGCCTATCAAAAGACATGGTACAAAGCTATGGAACAGCCTGCTCGTACATTGATTCACAACCAGAAAACCCCATATCCCTGATGGCCTTTGTCCAAAATTCTGGTTACAAATCCTGTTTACATCAAAGAATGGAGTGTGATAGTTTTGAAAAAAGTATTAATAACCGACGATGCAAACTTTATGAGAACATCTCTAAGAATGATGCTTGAAAGACATGGTTTTGAAGTAGTGGGGGAAGCTGAAAATGGCATGGTAGCTTTCGAAAAGTACAAGGAAATAAAACCGGACATTGTAACAATGGATATTACGATGCCGGTATGCGATGGAATAAATGCCGTCAAGCTCATTAAAAAATTTGACCCTAATGCAAAAATTATAATGATTTCATCTATGGGTCAGGAATGCTTTGTGAAAGATGCCATTCTTGCAGGAGCAAAAGGATTTATTGTAAAGCCTTTTAAAGAGGATTATGTAATACAAGCGTTGCAAAAACTATAAATAAAAAGAATAACGCTATAATAACAAAAAAGGAGTGGGAATGATTGTCCGATAGCATGAACCGCGAACCAATGCTTGAAATGTTTATATTTGAAACGTTTCAATTGCTTGATGAGTTAGAACAATCACTTATAAACAGTGAAAAGGAAAGTGGATTTGAGTCTTCGATTAATGAAATTTTCAGAATAATGCATACCATAAAAGGTTCTTCAGCCTTGATGCTTTTTGATAATATATGTGGGCTTGCCCATTCAATTGAAGACCTCTTTTTTTATCTTCGTGAAAAGAAGCCGAAAAATTATGATTCATCGGAGATAACAGACATTGTTTTATGTGGGATCGACTTTATAAAAAATGAGACATCCAAGCTTGAAAATGGCATGGAGCCTGATGGGGATTCGTTGGAACTAATCAATAGAATAAGAAAATACTTAAAAACCCTAAAAAGTATGAATGAAGAAGGGGATAGCCTGGAAAACAACAGTGAGCCTGAAAGTCAGGAGCTAAATCCATCACAAAATCATTTCGTAAATTCAAATAATGTAGCCGTTAGTTCGAAAAGCTATAAATATGAGGCTGTTCTTAAATTTGAAGAAGATTGTGAAATGGAAAACATCAGGGCATTTTCTGTTGTTCATGACCTTAAGGAAATAGCAGATATTATATATTGCTATCCTGAAGAGGTTATGGAGGGTGAGGGCGATTGTGAGGTTATACGCAAAGAAGGTTTCAGGGTAGTTTTTGCTACTGACCTTGGACTTAATGAAGTGAAGGATAGACTATCTCATACACTCCTTCTTAAGAGCCTTGATGTTTATGTTATTAATGATGATATTTCGACAAGCACAGTTAATTCGATGGTTCAAGATAAGGAAGGGGAAGAAAAGAGCAATGTATCCGGAAAAGTTCCAGAGGAAATTGTGTTGAATGATGAAACGGAGAATTTGAAACCTGATGATTCCAATAAAAAAGATAAGAATGAAACCGGGGGAAAACATAATCCTGCCCCAAACAATTCCAGCCCATTGGGTAAGCAGAGCGTTATAAGTGTAAACATATCAAAGCTTGACAGGTTGATGGATATTGTGGGCGAATTGGTAATCGCTGAAGCTATGGTGACTCAGAGCCCGGATCTTGCAGGACTGCAGCTGGATAATTTTCAAAAGTCCGCAAGACATTTGAACAAGATAACAAATGAGCTTCAGGATGTTGTGATGTCTATTCGTATGGTTCCTCTATCAATGACTTTTCAAAAGATGAATAGAATTGTTAGGGATATGGGGAAAAAATTAAACAAGACTATTGACCTTGAAATTATAGGAGAAGAAACAGAGGTTGATAAAAACATAATTGAACGCATATCGGATCCCCTTATTCATCTTATAAGAAATTCCATCGACCATGGAATTGAAGAGACTTCGGAAAGAGAAAAAAAGGGAAAACCTCCAGTTGGCAATCTGATTCTTGAAGCAAAAAATGCTGGTGGGGACGTATGGATTATTGTGAAGGATGACGGAAGAGGACTCGACAAGGAAAAAATCCTTAAAAAAGCAAGAGAAAACAATCTTGTGCATAAGCCGGAAAATGAGCTTACCGATAAGGAAATTTATTCATTTATATTTATGCCCGGCTTTTCAACTAGTGACCATGTTACCGAGTATTCGGGACGAGGCGTGGGAATGGACATTGTAACAAAAAACATATCAATGGTGGGAGGAACAATTAGTGTTGAATCTGCACCGGATAAGGGAACCGCATTTTTCATAAAGTTTCCTCTTACTCTTGCCATTATTAACGGTATGGCGGTAAAAACGGGAAAATCAATCTTTACCATACCTACAATCTCAATAAAGAAGTCTTTCAGAGTGAAAGATGAAGCAATAATTGAAGATGAACATGGAAATGAGATGATTATGGTAAGAGGTGAAGCGTACCCTATTTTAAGACTTCACAAATTTTACAATATCAAAACTGATGTCACTAATTTAGAAGAAGGAATAATAGTGATGATTGAAAATGATTCAAGGGTTATATGCTTATTTGCAGATCAACTGTTGGGAGAACAACAGGTGGTGGTTAAGGCTTTACCTAGGTACATTAAAAAGGTAAGGGGTATTGGAGGATGTACACTGCTAGGTGATGGAAATATAAGCCTGATACTTGATATTGCCAGCCTTATAAATATAAAGGAGGTCTGATTATGACGAAGGAATTGGAGAATGTTACAAAAATTGAAGAGGATACACAAAAAGACAAGTACTTGACGTTTATAATCGGAAAAGAAGTCTATGGGATTGAAATTAAGTTTGTTACCGAAATAATAGGAATTCAGCAAATAACCGAAGTACCGGAACTTCCGAATTATATCAAAGGCATAATAAATCTTAGAGGAAAAATAATACCGGTTATGGATATAAGGCTGAGGTTCAAGAAGGAAGCAAGGGAATATAACGACAGGACATGCATTGTTGTTGTTGAAATAAATGATGTTTTTGTAGGACTCATAGTAGACAGCGTTGCAGAAGTGGTAGGCATTTCCGAAAATGATATAGTGCCTCCTCCGGATACAAGTATCGGTTTTAACAACAGATATATAAAAGGTATTGGAAAGATTGGTGAAGATGTCAAGCTGCTCATTGATTGCAATATGTTATTAAATGACGAAGAATGTGAGAATTTAGCCATGATATCATAAAGCAAAGCCCATGGATATTATAAATACGTAGATGGTGGAGTGCGATGCAGACAATTACGGATAAAGAATTTAAGAGGTTGGCTGAATATATAAAAAGCAATTATGGAATAAACCTGACAGAGAAAAAAAAGACTCTAGTGATGGGAAGACTGAGAAACATATTGCAGCAAAAGAGTTTTAACAATTTTTCTGAGTACTTTGACTATGTAATGGCAGACAGATCAGGGGAAGCTGCAATGACACTGGTGAACAAAATAACGACTAATCATACCTTTTTTATGAGGGAGTCGGATCATTTTGATTACTTTAAAAAATCTGTTCTTCCCTATTGGTCTTCTGTTTCTCAAGAGGATAGAGATATAAGGATTTGGAGTGCAGGTTGTTCTAGTGGTGAAGAACCCTATACCCTTGCGATGATTATGGCGGATTTTTTCGGTGCACAAAAGCCCTTCTGGGATACAAGAATTCTTGCAACAGATATATCGATGGAAGTGATTAATAAAGCGATACGTGGCATTTATTCCAATGAGAATATTGAGACGATTCCAAAGGAATGGAAAAGGAAATATTTTAGAAAACTTGACTCAGATAATTTTGTTATAACCGACAGTATTAAGAATGATGTCATATTCAGATTATTCAATCTTATGAACCAAAGTTTTCCTTTTAAGAGAAAGTTTCATGTTATATTCTGCCGGAATGTGATGATATATTTTGATGAGAAAACAAAAATGGACTTGGTAAACAGATTCTATGAGTTTACTGAATCTGGGGGTTATCTGTTTATCGGTCATTCGGAGTCTCTGAACCGTCAGGAAACTAAATATAAATATATTATGCCTGCAGTATACAGAAAGGAATAACAATATGAGAAAAATAAAAGTTCTGATAGTTGATGACTCTTTATTCTTCAGGGAAACCCTTGCAAGAAAAATATCGCAGGATTCCGCTATTGAGGTAGTGGGAACAGCTTTTGACCCGTATTCAGCTAGGGATAAGATTATTGAGTTGCAGCCGGATGTTATGACTTTAGATGTTGAAATGCCAAGAATGAATGGTATCGAGTTTTTAAGGCGGCTTATTCCTCAGTATCCCATACCTGTTGTTGTAGTAAGTTCGGTGAGTGAAAGCGTGTTTGATGCCCTTAAGGCAGGAGCAGTTGACTTTGTTACAAAACCCGATATGTCAAATCCGAAGGGAGTGGAAGCAATTATAAACGAGCTGATAGTTAAAATTAAAATTGCTTCTACTGCAAAGGTTGGACGTGGAAAAAATGAGTCAATTTTGGCGAACTCCAAAATCGATACATCAGATAGGGGTTTAAGTAGAGTTATTGCAATTGGTGCCTCAACAGGAGGTACAGAAGCGATTTTTAATATACTGAAGAATTTTTCGAAGGATATACCGGGTATTGTTATTGTCCAGCACATGCCACCGGTATTTACCAGAATGTATGCAGAAAGACTTAACAATTCATGCCTTATAGAGGTTAAGGAAGCTAGTAACGGTGATATGGTTTATCCGGGAAGGGCTTTGATTGCACCGGGTGAATACCATATGAAGCTAAAAAAGAGGGATGGTAAATATTTTGTAGAGTGTGCTAAGGGACAAAAGGTTAGTGGACACTGTCCGTCGGTTGATGTGCTTTTCGACTCTGTTGCAGAGACTGCCGGTGCGAATGCAATCGGAATAATTCTAACGGGCATGGGAAGTGATGGAGCTAAGGGGCTTTTGGCTATGAGAAAGAAAGGAGCAAGAACATTTGGACAGGATGAGAAGTCATCTGTTGTTTATGGAATGCCAAAGGTTGCCTTTGAAATAGGTGCGGTAGAAAAGCAGGCATCCCTTGATGCCATACCTCAATTGGTTTATTCCTTATTGAAGAATAATTAGATCAAATGAGAAAATCATGGCTTGCTCAAATATAAAAGACGAATGAAGATAATTTACAATGAAGGCCTTAAAAGGATGGTCGCAGTGGAAGATTTGCAGATAATATGCAGCATGTAACCGTATCAAGAACATCGATAGAAAGGGGTTAAAAAATGAGAATACTTATTGCGGAAAATGATCTTGCCAGCCGAAAGTTCCTGTATAAGTATCTGTCTTCCTACGGAGAATGCGACATCACGATAGACGGAATTGAAGCCGTAGATGCATTTATAATGGCACTGGAAGAAGGAAACCCTTATGATTTGATATGTCTTGACACCATGATGCCAAAGCTTGGTGGAACCAGAGCATTGAAGGCCATAAGGGATGTTGAAAAACAAAAGGGAATTGAAGACGATAGACAAGTCAAAATAATTGTGACCACAGCATTAAATAATACAACAAAGGCTTGTCCCTCCTTTGATACCGGTTGTGAGGCTTATACGGTAAAGCCCATAGATGAGGAGAAGTTTGCTGATGTCTTAAAAGAATTCGGCTTATTGGAGAAATGTCATAAGTGAGATGGCCAAAAAGCGGTGGGGGACCGATGCCCCCGGAGCTTTTAGTGGAAAGGTTTCATAGTGCTGCTATTTAAAAATCTTTCTGGTTAAGCGTTTAAAAAAGCCGACTTTGTTTCTTTCTCTCCACATTCCGATGGAGCGGTCAACATTGTCAAAATGTTTATCTAATTTGCTTTCAAGTTTTCTCACATTATTTTCAAAGCATGCCCCCAGCTCGAGTTTTGTTTTGTTTATTTCATTTACCACATGCTCCTTTGTTGACTCTAACTCAAGAGAAAAATTGTTGCTAAGTTGCTCGCCTAATTCCTGGAAGAATCTGTTTATTTCAATTGAGTTGTTGTCAGGTTTAACCGCTGTTGCCGGCACAATATTATTTTGCTCTACAACCGGGGGAGGGTTGCTGATAATATTCTCGGACTCAAGAACCTTTTTTATTGCTTTTATCTCAAGACCTTCATCCCTCATGGCTTTGATCTTATACATAATATTTGCAAGTTCAGGAGTATAATAACGTCTGCCTCTTCTATCCTTTGGAACGGTCATGTTGAACTCTCTTTCATAGTATCTTAAAGCATGGTCTGTTACCTTAAGGCATTTACTAAGTTCAGTAATAGAATACCGGTCTTTTAAAACTTCCACTTAAAATACCTCCATTTCTTTAAAGCCTAGATGTTTTTTATCAGGTTTTATTTTCAAGTTCCAAAAGGCAAGTATTATAATAGCACTATTCCAAAAAAGTGTAAACGTTTAGACGATTATTTTCTCAATATTTCCACAGCCCGGGTGATATCATCGGGTATGGGTGCGGTAAGCTCAAGAGTTCTTCCGCTGTAGGGGTGAACAAAGACAACCCTGTATGAGTGGAGGGCTTGTCTTTTGATTATTTTGGATATATGAAAACAAGAATTATTGCCGGAAATTCCGGTATTATTGCCCGAAACACAGGTATCTTTACAGCCGGAGGAAATCAATACATTGTTTGTATTAAAGTCCGGTAATTGAGGGTAGAGGGTGTCACCGATTAGAGAATGCCCTATGGCCTGACAATGCACCCTGATTTGATGGGTTCTTCCGGTTTCAAGCCTGAATTTTAAAACTGTGGCATTGTTAAGGCATTCAATGGCATTATAATGGGTCAGGGAAGGACTTCCGCCCCGGGAAATCTGCCTTTTTATTATGCTTCCCGGCATTCTTGAAATGGGCATGTCTATGACTCCGCTGCCGGGATTTACAATGCCGTGCACAACACCAATGTATTCTTTTAAAAAAGACCTGTCGTTCATCTGTTTTATGAGAATATTTTGGGAAAAGGAATCTTTAGCAAATATTATAATGCCCGAGGTATCCCTGTCCAGCCTTATGACCGGACGGATCTTTTTTTTAATTCCTTTGCTTTGAAGATAAAAGGATACGGCATTAGCAAGGGTTCCATCCGGTTGAATGGATGTGGGGTGTACCACTATGCCCGGCTTCTTATTGATAACAATGAGGCTTTCGTCCTCATAAATAATATCAATGGGAATATCCTGAGGAACCACCGATTCATCGGCTTCTTCCACATCAAGATCAACCTCTATGATATCATCCTGGCTTACTGCAACGTTTATTCGCACAGGATTACGGTTGCATAGTATCTTGCTTTGGTACTTTAGCTTTTTAATGAGCCTTCCGGAAAGCTTCATTTTGGTCTTTAATATGTGTTTAACGGTTTTTCCGGAAACTTCTTTGTCAACAGTGTATTTCAAAATCAAATTTTATCACCATGTAAATACTATTACACTGAAGGATAGAATTCAAGACCCCAATTTAATTGTCTTAAAGTGCAAGTGTATGTAGGTGAAGAAACACGGTGAAATCATGAAGGAAGATTAAGCCATGGCATAAATTACAGATAAACTTTATTGAGCCTTTGTAGTAAGAT
>JGI24709J26583_10002603_pt1 | contig 14737 bp, 12 predicted proteins | sample BioPla2DNA1_FD_26583 | JGI IMG/M metagenome (IMG submission 26583) | reverse complement strand
CGTTTCGGGCTAAAAAAGCTCCTTCTGCGCGCCATAGCGACCTCCCTAAAGTAAATTGTTTTCCCTAAAGCTGAAAGCCTTAGTGCCTGCTATTATAACATGATCCAGCAGTGTTATTCCAAGCTCTATGCAGAGCGAGTTAATTTTGTCTGTTAGTTCTATATCCGCTTTTGAAGGCTGTGCATCGCCCTGCGGGTGGTTATGGGCTATAAGCGCAGCAGCAGAACCCGACCTTAGTAAAAAGCTTATAACCCGTCTTATAGATACCATTGCAAGTCCCTCATCGCCCGAGGCAACCCTCTCTGTTGATATAACACAGGATTTAGCATCTAATGATACCACTTCAAAATGCTCATATGTTTCGCCTATCAGAAGGCTTCGTGCAAATGATTTATAAGAACTGATATCTGTAAGCACTGTCTTTTCGCTGCCCTTGCTGAGTAAATATTTACGCATTGTAGGCAGCATAAGTGAAATGAGCGTTGCTGCCTGTTCGCCTATGCCTTCAACCTTTATAAGCTCTGCATACTTAGCTTCAAATACCCCGTGCAGCGAACCAAAACGCCTAATAAGCGCATGGGCTATTGGATTTGTATCGCGCCTTGGTATTGCAAAAGTCAGCAGCAGCTCAAGTACCTCATGCGGAGCGAAGCCCTCTAAGCCCGCCTTTATAAAGCGCTGTCTTAGCCTTGCCCTATGCCCTTTATGCATATCAGCCATAGGTTTCCTCCTTTTGAGAATGATGTGCGAAGGAATATAACAGCTCCTCCACTTGGGCGAGGTTTGGCAGGGTATTAAGCTTACGCCTCACTTCCGCCGCGCCCCTTATACCCTTTATGTACCAGCTGAAATGCTTACGCATTTCAAGCACAGCTCTATCTTCGCCCTTCCAATCTGAAAGCATATTTGCATGTCGCATAGCTATATCAACTATCTCTTTAACATTTGGCGGGTCATACACTTCACCTATCGCTTGTGCCTTTATTTGCTCAAATATCCAAGGTCTGCCAAGCGCTCCTCTGCCTATCATTACGCCGTCAAAGGGGCATATTTTAATAAGCTTAAAATAATCTTCGGGCGAAAAAACATCCCCATTTGCAATTACAGGTATATTTAAGCTTTTTTTCACCTCTGCCATAGCGTACCAATCAGCCTTACCGCTGAACTGCTGCACTCTTGTCCTCCCATGTATAACAACTTCATCCGCCCCTTCGCTCTCAAGCATTTTAGCAAATGAAGGAGCTATATTGCTGTCCCAGCCAAGTCTTATTTTTACGCTTATAGGAAGATTCACGCTTTTTCTAACGCTGCGTATAATTTCAGCAGCTAAAGATGGGTTTTTCATAAGAGCTACGCCGCTTCCACCGCCCGACACCTTATGCGCAGGGCAGCCCATATTTATGCTTATGCCTTGAAACTTGCCCATATCCTTCAAGAGTTTTGAGGCATCAGCCAAAAGATGCGCATCTTTCCCGAAAACTTGGGCATAAAGCTCCCCTTCTTCTTGAAATTTATCTGTTAGAAGGCGATATGCAGTGCTGTTTTTAGGTGCAGACAAATAGCCCTGCGCGCTTATCATCTCTGTAGTAGCTCTATCGGCAGAGTTTTCAAAACAAATAAGCCTGTAAACGGCATCGCTTATACCTGCAAGCGGGGCAAGCTGTAAATTCATTCAACTGCGCCCGCTAGTTTTACCATATTTATTATACGCCATCTGCCGCCCTCACGGGATAAAACTATCTCATAGCGCCCGCTATCCCACCTTGGCACGGCTTGCATATCCGGGGATGTTTGCGCCTTATAACTTGAAAGTATCCTTCCATCTATCTTAGGTATGCTCTCAACCACCCTTGCCCTGGCGGTATCGTCCCAAGGCCAGCTCCACATCCATTCCAGATTTACTCTGTGGTCTATACCTGTTATATCGTAACGTACGTATGGATTGGTGCCATTTTTTATGGTTGCAAGCACAGGGTCTCTTGCTAAATACCCAGGCGAAAAATAATCCTCAAGCTTATCTTCCTCGGCGCTCATAAGCACAACCTGAGCCCTTTGCGCCATGCCGTCCTTTATTATTACATATATGTTAGACAGGTTCATAGAAAAATAAAAGGCAATAGTAATCAGACCTAATATAAGCACTATTACAAATAGCCTTGATGCAAGGAACCATACGAATCTGCGCAGGTATTTCATTTACGTGGGCTAAGCACGGTACCCATCATATCTCCCTTGAGTACCTTTAATATATTATTAGGATTATCAAGCCCGAATATACGTACCATAGGGAATGCCCTATCTGAAAGCATTTGAAATGCCGACATATCCATTACTTTAAGCTTTCTATCTATGGCTTCTTCATAACTTATATCTCTTATTAGCGTGGCGCTTGGGTCTTTATCCGGATCTGCAGTGTACACACCATCAATATTTTTAGCAAGCAGAAGCAAATCGGCTTCTATCTCAAGGCAGCGCAGTACTACAGCTGTATCTGTTGTAAAAAAAGGTCTTCCAAGCCCACCGGCAAATATAGTGATATTACCATCTTTTAAAGCTTTTACAGCCTTATCCTTCCTAAAAGTATCGCATACGCCGGGCATGTCAATGGCGCTGAAGACCTCTGCCTTACCCCCCGCCCTCTCTATCGCGTCCTTTAAGCAAAGGGCATTTAAAACCGTTGACAACATACCCATATTATCTGCAATAACGGCGTCCATACCTACGGCACCGCCCTTGCGCCCTCTCCATATATTGCCGCCGCCTATGACTGTGGCAAGCTCAAAACCTTCTTTGTTTACTCTACACAGCACATCAGCTACAGTATTTATCTTTTTAAAATCGAAAAGCCAGCCATCCTTACCTAGGGCTTCACCGCTTAGCTTTAACATTACGCGTTTCATAGCATAACCTCCACCTTAAGAAAAAAGGGGTACGTAGTACCCCTTGAATAAAATCCGCTTAGGCTTTTTTTGTCATCTCGTCGATTTCGGCCTGTATGTCGCTCACCTTGCGCTCTAGACCCTCGCCGCATTCATAGCGTGTGAAGCGGCGTACTGATATCTTTTCCCCGCTTGCAAGCGTAGCTTCGTTTACAAGGTCATTCACGGTAATATCCGGATTTTTAACGAAGGGCTGCTCAAGCAGGCAGACTTCCTTGTAATATTTTTCTATACGACCTTCTACCATGCGCTCGACTATTTTTTCGGGCTTACCCTCGTTTAGAGCTTGTACGCGCAGTATCTCACGTTCTTTTTCTATATTTTCTTCAGGAACATCTTCCTTGGATACGAATAAGGGGTTGCTCGCAGCTATCTGTAGCGATATATCATGACATAGCGTCTGGAAAGTATCGGTTTTAGCGACAAAGTCTGTTTCACAGTTTACTTCTACGAGTACACCAATCTTGCCACCCATGTGGATATAGCTGTCTACCCTACCCTCGGCAGCAATTCTGCCTGATTTTTTATTTGATGCGGCAAGACCCTTCTCGCGCAGTAGCTCAACTGCTTTGTCAATATCGCCACCTGATTCAACTAGCGCATTTTTACAGTCCATCATGCCCGCCTGCGTGCGCTCACGCAGTTCTTTTACCATTGCGGTTGTAACTTGCATAAAAAAATCCTCCTATATATGCTTATATGCTTCTAAAAAATTCTTCAGAGTCGTCCTCTTCATCAGTTTCCTCAGCAGCTTCTTGGTAGCCCTGACGCGCTTCTATAACGGCATCTGCCATCTTGCCGGCAATTAGTTTAACTGCACGTATGGCATCGTCATTTCCGGGGATAGGATAGTCTACCTCGTCCGGGTCGCAGTTGGTATCGACTATAGCTATAATCGGTATGCCTAGATTGCGCGCTTCTGCAACGGCGATATGTTCCTTTTTAGGGTCAACCACGAACAGGGCGCCGGGCAAAGATTTCATTTCGCGGATTCCGCCAAGGTTCTTTTCGAGTTTGTCGCGCTCATGCTTAAGCTTTGCAACTTCCTTTTTGGGGAGGAGTTCAAACTCTCCCTTTTCTTCCATTTCGTCAAGTTTGTTAAGGCGGTCAACCCTTGTGCGGATAGTCGCAAAGTTGGTAAGCATACCGCCAAGCCAGCGGTTGCTTACATAGTACATGTTGCAACGCTGCGCTTCCTGTTCTATGCTCTCCTGCGCCTGTTTTTTTGTGCCTACAAACAGCAGGGATTTGCCGTCTTCTACCAGTGAGCGCACGAACATGTACGCTTCCTCTATCTTGCGTACCGTCTTTTGCAAATCGATAATGTAGATACCATTTCGTTGCGTGAAGATATAGGGCTTCATTTTGGGGTTCCAGCGCTTTGTCTGGTGCCCGAAATGTACGCCTGCTTCAAGCAGCTGTTTCATTGAGATAATTGCCATGTCTTCCTCCTTGTTTTTTCCTCCGCAGGCTTCATACGGTGAGCCACCCTTAAGGGCACAAGCATTCCATTGACCCGCGTGCGTTTTCCGCTTGGGATTATATCACCTGCTGCATAAATTAGCAAGCAGACAGCTTAATTAATATGCTTTAGCAAAATATATTACCGTATCCGCATCCTTACCGCAGCATACGCATTTATCGCCTATCGCTTCCGCATCAAAGGGTATATTGCGGGTGGTGGCTGAAGTCTTATCTTTTATTAAGTCCTCGCATTCCCTGCTTCCGCACCACATAGCCCTTGCATAGCCTACGTTCACCTGCTCTTCAAGCTCCTGCATGTTGAATACATCCTTGGTTCTTGAAACCTTAAATTCGTCTGCGATTTTATATAGGTTATCCTGTATATCATTTAAGCTCTCTTTAACAGATTCAACAACTCCGTCAAGCTTGATTGTAAACTTTTCATTTGTATCGCGCCTCGCACACATTGCAACGCCGTTTTTGATATCGCGTGGACCTATTTCTATCCGCAGCGGAACGCCTTTAAGCTCCCACTCGTTAAACTTCCAGCCGGGGGAAACATAATCCCTATCATCAATGCGCACACGTACTCCTGCTTTTTTTAGTGATACATATATTTCCTCCGCCTTTTCAAAAACGCCCTCTTTGTGAGCAGCTATAGGTACTATAACAGCTTGGTATGGAGCAACCTTTGGCGGCAGGCGAAGCCCACGCTCATCCCCATGTGTCATAATGATTGCACCTATTAAGCGGGTTGATACTCCCCAGCTTGTTTCGTAGCAGTACTTAAGCTGCCCATCTTTATCCAAAAACTGAATTTCAAAAGGTTCTGAAAAGTTTGTGCCAAAATCATGGCTGGTACCTGCTTGAAGCGCCTTGCCGTCTTGCATCATAGCTTCTACTGAATAGGTAGTTCTTGCGCCTGCGAACTTTTCTTTGTCAGTCTTTTTGCCGGAAAACACAGGTATTGAAAGAGTTTCCTCGCAAAATTCACGATATACTTCAAGCATTTGAAGGGCTTCTTCATGCGCTTCTTGCTCTGTCGCATGTATGGTATGCCCTTCCTGCCACCAAAATTCGCTAGTGCGAAGGAAGGGACGCGTGCTCTTCTCCCAGCGCATTACTGAACACCACTGGTTGTATTTAAGGGGTAAATCCCTCCAAGACTGTACCCATTTTGCAAACATGGTACAAAATATAACCTCAGAAGTAGGTCTTACTGCAAGCCTTTCCTGAAGCTTTTCATTGCCACCGTGGGTAACCCACGCTACTTCGGGCGCAAAGCCCTCTACATGATCCGCTTCCTTTTGTAGTAAACTCTCGGGTATCAGCATAGGCATGGCAACATTTTCATGCCCCGTTTCCTTAAAACGCCTGTCTAAATCCTCCTGAATAAGTTCCCAAATGCGGTAGCCGTAGGGCTTTAGCGCCATGCAGCCCCTAACAGGCGTATAGTCCATTAAATCCGCCTGTGTTACTACATCAGTATACCACTGAGAAAAGTTTTCATCCCTAGGCGTTATGTGTTCAACAAACGCCTTTTGTTCTTCCTTTGCCATAAATCCTCCTTAATAAAAAAGCCCCCTCCCTTGCAGGGACGAAGCATGCTCCGCGGTACCACCTTGCTTGGCGTAAAAACGCCCGCTTATAAGCCTTAACGCAGCAAACGCCGGTGATTAACCGGTCGCTCCGGGCTGGGCTGCCACAGCGCCTGCTTTCAGCCTAGGCAAGCTCTCTGCATTTTGCGGCATGGTTCCCATCACAGCAGCGCAATTATACTTAAATAGTACTTACATGTCAAGGAGTTGAAGCCCTGTTTGTAAGTGCAAAATAAGGGGCTGAATGATTTCAACCCCTTTGCTTCTGCTAAGCATAAGACCCGCCCTAGTTAGCTAATGAAGATGTCATCTTATTAAATAAGAAGATGTGTGTTTTTAACTTTATAATGGCTTTAATCGGATAGAAACTGTAAACCATTTTATATTTTAATCCGATAAGATTCGGAAAGTACGGTTATGTTGTGTTACAATTCTACCAAGGTTAAACAGTACCCCTACTGTACCCTTGATATCGGTAACCTATACCATTTCCCGCCTATACATACACAAGCCCTAATGATAATACGAACAATAATACTGTGAATATTTCGCTTATTTTCTAACACCTTTCTCCTTATTTTTAAGATGGAGGTAAACACAATCGCATCGTTAGGCTTACCTAACACATATATTACCACAAATAATTCATTTGTCAAGCCCTTTTTAAAATTTCTTTTTACTTTGTGCTTTAAATACAAAACATAGACTGTATATAGTACTTTCTCCTCTACTTGCCCTTTTTCTCCTTGACTTAAAAGCTTTGTTGTTGTATTGTTTCACTTAGTTGCCAAGTGGCAATCTTGTGTCTATTCCTCGTATTGATTATTGTATTTTATTTTATTAGAGGAGCTATATGTTAGGCAAAAAACACTCACCCCTAGAGGCTATGTTAGCGCTTGTACGGCGCAACGGCCGATATTTTTTCGGCGCTGCAATAGCCACGACTGTGAATATAATTATAGGTTTTATAACCCCCGCGGTACTTGCAGAACTGTTTGACCATTATTTAGGTACGCTGCCAAGCAGATTACCTGAAAGCTTTAACAGGTTACTTTACCGCATAATGGGCAGCCGAGAAAATATAATGAACAACCTATGGATATTCGGTCTTGCTATCGTTATTATAAACCTGCTTAAAGGCTTGTTTTCGTATTTTAAGGGCATATGGTGTGCAAAAGGTTCTGAAAACACCGCAAAATATTTAAGAGATAAGTTGTATAGCCATATACAATCACTCCCCTTTTCGTACCATATAAAAGCCGCAACAGGCGACCTTCTTCAGCGCTGCACAAGCGATGTAGAGATGATACGCAGGTTCTTAAATATACAGTTAATGAGTATGCTAAACTCCTTCCTATTGATAACTATAGCCCTAAGCCTTATGTTTCCTATTAGTGCAAAAATCACCTTCATATCCATGGTGCCGTTGCCTATTTTGCTATTGTTCTCTTGGCGTTTTTTTAAGGTGGTTATACAAGCTTATAGAAACACTGAGGAAGCTGAGGGCGCAATGAGCAATGTATTGCAAGAAAATATAACAGGTATACGAGTAGTAAGGGCATTTGGCAGACAGCAGGACGAAGTAGACAAGTTTGAAAAAGTAAACTCCGAGCATCTGAACAGAGGGCTTAAGGTTGCGCCGCTTGATGCGCTCTACTGGAGCAGCGGCGATCTTTTCAGCGCAATTCAAATGCTTATTATTGTTGTTGCTTGTATACTGGAAGCAACAAGCGGAAATATTTCAACGGGAGATTTGCTTGTACTGGTAAGCTATTCAGGTATGCTTTTGTGGCCAACAAGGCAGCTTGGGCGTATGCTTTCCGCAACAGGCAGAAGCATGGTAGGTCTTGGCAGGATACTCGAAGTATTAAGAGAAAAAGAGGAACCCAAACAGATAGACGCTGAAAAACCAAACCTTAACGCGGATATAGTGTTCGATAATGTAAGCTTCCGCTACGATGGCGGCGTAGATGTTCTTAAAAACCTATCCTTTACTATTAAAGGCGGTGAAACCGTTGCCATACTCGGCGCTACAGGGTCGGGTAAATCAACGCTGCTTCATCTGCTGCAAGGGCTGTATCAGCCAAGCGAAGGCGAAATACGCATAGCAGGCGTACCTCTAAACAAAATAGACAGGCACCACTTAAGAAGCCATGTAGGGCTTATACTGCAGGAGCCCTTCCTATACAGCAGAACCGTAAAAGAAAACATAACCATAGCAAAACCAGACGCCAGCGATGATGAAATAGACAGCGCAGCAAAAGACGCCAGCGCATATAACTTCATACAGAGCTTTGAAAACGGCTATGACACTGTTGTCGGGGAAAGGGGCGTTACGCTATCCGGCGGGCAGAAGCAACGGGTAGCAATCGCAAGAACATTGCTTAAGGACAACGATATACTTATATTTGATGACTCGTTGTCTGCCGTAGATACGCAAACGGACAGGGCTATAAGAAAGGCGCTTGTAAAACGCAACAAGAACCTTACAACAATAATAGTAAGCCATAGAATTAATACGCTTAGCGAAGCCGATAGAATATTCGTGCTTGAAAACGGCTCCATATCGCAGATGGGAACCCATGAGGAACTAATCCACAGTGATGGGCTCTACGCACGCATATATGAAATACAATCCGGCATATCGGAAGATATCAAGGGGTAATTATGCAATATAGCGAAGAACAATACAGCGACCATATTAAACTAAGCACTTGGAAGAAGTTGCTTCCTTTTGTGTTTGAATATAAAAAGGAATTTATCACCCTAGTAGTATCCATGTCGCTGCTTGCAGTATGTGATGTTTTACTAGGTCTTGCCTCAAGATTTGCAATAGATAATTTTGTGGTTCCAAACACAACCGAGGGTCTTGGTACACTTATTGTTGCATATGTATTACTTATAATACTTGCAACGCTTTCGGGCTTTACTTTTATAAAAAGCGCCGGCAGGCTTGATTACCATATTAGCTATTCCATGCGAAAAGAGGGCTTTAAGCGCCTTCAGGGTATGCCATTCTCTTTTTACGATAAAATGCCGGCAGGTTCACTAATTAGCAGGCTCACAAGCGATGTAAGCCACCTAGGCGAAGGTTTTGCTTGGCATACTGTAGATATAATTTGGGCCATCGCTTACATAATAGCCAGCATGGTGATGCTGTTTATTATGGATAGCAGGCTGAGCCTTATTATACTTATGATGCTGCCTCCACTTGCAGTAATATCCTACTACTTCCAAAAGCAGATATTAAAGCGCCAAAGGGAAGTACGCAAAACAAACAGCCGCATTATAAGCGCATTTAACGAGGGTATAATGGGAGCTACAACTACTAAAACCCTAGTCAGGGAACAAAAAAACGAGGAAGAATTTGAAGCCCTTACATCACATATGCGCAAGTCCTCAATTTCTTCAGCCAGAATGTCCAGCATATATCTGCCTATAGTAATTTTTGTAAGCTCAATAACCGCTGCATATGTTTTAAGCCGCGGCAGCGGATTTGTGCTAAAAGGAAGCTTAACGCTCGGCACGCTTACGGCATTTTTTAACTTTACCCTATCTATGTTTGAGCCTATACACTCACTAGCCTCTATTTTTTCCGAAATGCAGCGTATGCAGGCGGCAGCTGAAAGGGTGGTAGCCCTTCTTGAAACTGAGCCCGATATAAAAGACAGCGATGAAATAATAGAGGAATTTGGTGATATATTTAACCCCAAAAAAGAAAACTGGCCCCAAATATACGGAGATGTGGAGTTTAGAAATGTTAGTTTTAAGTATAAAGACGGTGAACAGGTGCTTGAAAATTTCTGCCTGCATGTTCCGCAAGGCAAAACTGTTGCGCTTGTAGGTCCCACAGGTGCAGGTAAAAGCACAATAGTAAACCTGCTTTGCAGGTTCTATGAACCCACCAGTGGCAGCATATTAATAGACGGGGTTGACTATAAAAAGCGCAGCCAACTTTGGCTGCAGAGCAGCCTTGGATATGTATTGCAGGAACCGCACCTTTTTTCCGGCACGGTTAAGGATAACATACGCTACTCTAAAAAAGATGCCAGCGATGAAGAAGTATATAACGCCGCGCGCCTCGTGCATGCGGATAGTTTTATAGAACGCCTTGAAAATAAATACGATACGCAGGTGGGCGAATCCGGAAACAGACTGTCAACAGGAGAAAAACAACTAATTTCCTTTGCTAGAGCCATAATACATGACCCTAGAATATTCGTTCTTGATGAGGCAACTTCTTCCGTTGACACCGAAACGGAATCCGCTATACAACTTGCCATAGAAAAAACACTTATAGGCAGAACAAGCTTTATTATAGCCCATAGGTTGAGTACAATTAGAAATGCAGATATAATACTGGTAATAGACGATGGCAAGATTGCCGAAAAGGGCAACCATGATGAGCTTATGGAAAAACAAGGCATGTATTATAAGCTTTACACAAACCAGTTTCAGGATGAAATCGTAATGGAAGCATTGCGTAACAATTAAGTAGTTTAATCTATTCTAAGGGAGTGAGCGAATTGTATGATGTAATCATTATCGGCGCCGGCATATCAGGGCTTTCAACCGCCTGTCGCTTAAGCAGGTACAGCTGCGATGTGCTTGTTATAGACAAAGGCGCTGATGTAAGTGAAGGGGCAACTAAGGCAAACAGCGGTATAGTCCACGCCGGCTACGACGCAACCCCAGGTACGGAAAAAGCGCGCTACAATGTTAAGGGCGCGAGAATGTATGAGGATTTGTGCAAAAGTTACGGTGTGCCTTATAAAAAAACAGGGGCGCTAGTCCTAGGCTTTACTGATGAGGACGAAAACACCCTCAAAAAACTGCTTGAAAGGTCTTATCAAAACGAAGTACCCGGCTGCCGTTTGCTTACAAAAGATGAAGCGCTTCAAATGGAGCCTGAGTTAAACTCTGACATAGCGCTCGCTCTTTACGTACCGGAAAGCGCAATCACCAGCCCCTATGAACTTACCTACGCGCTTGCAGACCACGCAAAAATAAACGGGGCAAGCTTTTTGCTTAACACTAATGTAGAATCCCTATCGCACGAAGAAAACTATTGGCTGGTTCATACTAATAATGGAGTGTACAAGGCAAAATCTATTATAAACTGCGCAGGTACAGGCGCTGATGTGCTGCACAATATCATCTCCACAAAGCAGGTAAAAATAATACCAAGGCGTGGTGAATATTACCTGCTGGATAGGCTCGAAAAACCGCTATTTTCCATGACAATATTCCAAGTACCAACAAGCATGGGTAAGGGCGTGCTTGTAACCCCCACAACTCATGGCAACCTGCTAATAGGCCCCAATGCGGAGGATATTCCCCTAGAAGATGATACCGCAACAACAAGGGATGGTCTTGATGAAGTATTTACAAAGGCAACGATGACTTGGGATAAGATAAGCCTTCGCACAGTAATTACAACATTTTCAGGCATACGCGCCCATGAAAAGGAAGGCGATTTTATTATAGGCAAGGTTGAAGGCGCTCCCTCCGGCGCATTTGAGGCAATTGGCATTGAAAGCCCAGGGCTTTCAGCAGGTCCTGCAATAGGCATTGAGCTTGGCGATATGGTGGCGGAATATCTAAAGCTATCAAAAAACGCAAATTACATACCTCCCGCCCCACAACCTAAACCTTTTATTAGCATGAGCGATGAGGGAAAAAAGCTCGCCTACGAAAAAGACCCGGACTATGGAAAGTTAGTCTGCCGCTGTGAACAGGTTACAGAGGCGGAGATACGCCGCAGCATAAGGCGCCCTGTCGGGGCAACCTCTGTAGACGGGGTAAAAAGGCGTACACGTGCGGGCATGGGGCGCTGCCAAGGGGGATTTTGTTCGCTTAGGGTTGCCGAAATACTAAAAGAAGAGCTTGGCGAAGATNATCTGCTCACCATAACAAAAATGGGCGAAGGCAGCGAGATGCTTACAGGTAAGCTTTCGGAGGGAGAGATATAGATGACTGAAATACCAGTTGATATTATTATAATAGGCGCAGGTCCCGCAGGGCTTGCAGCAGCGATAGCCGCAAAAAAAGCGAGCATAGACAGCCTTATAGTTTTTGAAAGGGACGAAATCCCAGGCGGTATACTAAACCAGTGCATACATACGGGGTTTGGTCTGCACCGCTTTAAGGTGGAGCTTACAGGACCTGAATATGCGCACCGTGATGTGGTTGAAGCCGAGAAGCTTGGCATAGATATACGCCTAGGTGTTACAGTGCTTGACTTAAATCAAGATAAAATTGTAACCTGCATAAGCCATGAAAAAGGGCTTGAAAAATACAAGGCTAAGGCAGTTATACTTGCCATGGGCTGCAGGGAAAGACCAAGGGGCGCACTTGCCATACCCGGCACACGCCCTGCAGGCGTATATGCAGCTGGCACAGCTCAAAAGTTCCTAAATATGGAAGGCTATATGCCCGGCAATAACATTGTAATACTGGGCAGCGGCGATATAGGTCTTATAATGGCAAGGCGCATGGTGCTGCAAGGGGCGAATGTACTTGCATGCGTTGAAATTATGCCCTATTCAAGCGGGCTGAACAGAAATATAGTACAGTGCCTTGAGGATTTTGATATCCCCCTATACCTAGAGCATACTGTTGTAGATATTAAAGGGAAAAACAGGCTTGAAAGCGTTACAGTTTCTAAGGTAGATAGCAGCAGAACCCCTATACCCGGAAGCGAGTTTGAAATCCCCTGCGATACTCTGCTGCTGTCTGTTGGGCTTATACCTGAGAACGAGCTTACAGACTGCGCCCACGCTGAAATGTCCCGTATTACAAGCGGTCCTGTTGTAAACAGCCACTTTGAAACAAGCGTTGATGGTATATTCGCCTGTGGAAATGTACTGCATGTGCATGACCTTGTAGACTATGTAAGCAGCGAAAGCGCTGCCGCCGGAGAAAAAGCCGCGGAATATGTACTTGGTAAGCGCGACACTTCCACGCTTATAGATGTTGTAGACGGAAAAGGTGTGCGCGGCTGCGTGCCCCAGAAAATATTCATAGACGATAAACAAGGTATAGACCTTATGTTCAGACCCGACAATGTATACAAAAACCACTACCTAACTTTAACCGCAGGAGATAAGGTGCTTATGAGCCAAAAAAAGATGATACTCGCCCCCGGCGAAATGGTAAATGTAAGACTTAATGAAGATAAGCTTAGCCAAATTGCAGAGGGAGAGGAGCTTGTAGTATCAATAACTCCTGAAAAAGTGGGGTAAAAGCCTAAAAGCATTTAAATATCATAATAAAAACCCGCATATCAGAAGATGATATGTGGGTTTGCTTTTTGCTATTCATTATCGTTACATATTCAGCTATGGTATTTACATATAGATCGAAAATAAATTTGGATAGTATTTAGAATAAATACTCCCCAATTATTTTCCATTTATCATACAAATCATCTATAGAATATCTTGCATTGGCAGGGCTGGTAGAAGGTAGTCCTACAGCTTTAAATCCCGTTTTCTTTTCCTGATATTTTTTGTAATAGCGGTGTGCAGTCCCGCCATTACAGAAAACCTGCTTTATATCCGCCTCTTTAAAAATGGGGCTTAAATCAGAGGGAATTACATTTTGTATACTTGCATCGCTGGAGCCTATAATATCACACTTAAATATTACATCGTATAAGGCAATATTGTGCTGCAAAAGAAAGGCTTTTCTTTCTTCAATATCTGTACTCAATTTAACACAAAAAATCATATCTAGCAAAGGCCAGAAACGATTCTGGGGGTGTCCGTAAAAAAAGCCATATTCCCTTGTTTTAACAGAGGGAAATGAGCCTAATATAAGTATTTTTGAATCGGTATTAAATAAAGGCTTGAGTGGGTGGGTAATTGTTTTATGTTCGGTCATTTTAACTCTCCTATCTGTTCAATTCCGCACAACTTATGAATGTATTATTTAGCCATCTTATTTAGATAACACTTGCTGCATATTAAGATATAATTGCATTGTAAAAACACAGCGCTTTATGTTTCTACAAAATACAACCCGATAGCCTATTATTACATGCGTGCTTGAAAAAGTTCAGTTGTTGCTCTTGGATTAATCAACTAAGTCTTCTCCCATAAACCACTTGTTTTGGTGGTTCGTATGAATAAGTTTAATATAATAACTATTCGGAGCGGAAATCAAGTAGTTATTGCTAGCCGCACAGGGGTTATACTCGCTTATAGCAATAGCAGAATATAATCCTTTGTAGTATTCAGGATAGGTTTCCAAAACGCCCGGATTCTTTAAAATATCAAGTGCGCTTATGGGTTTACCATCGTAAAATTGATAACCATAAATAAAGTCCACAACGCCATATCGCCCTTCGTAGTACGCTTCGCCTACCACATGACCATTGTACGCTCTACTTGTATTTGCCAAGTAAATTATACGGCATGGTATGTTAAGGCACTGAAACAATACTGCTCCCACTCGAGCCATATCTGAGCACCAATCAGTGCCGCGGCTCAGTATCTGTTTCTCTGTTCCGCCAAACAGCATATTGTCAAAGTCTACGTTATATGAATCTGCAATATTTTGCGTATACTTAAGCACATTTTCTATGGTTTCTTTGTCGGTAGAAGCTTTAAACTGCTGAGCAAAATGATAGAGTTCGTGCCCTCTCATATCGTAGCGAGCAACCCCTGAATAAAGAAACGCAGCAGACTCATCATCAAGCAGCACCATGTTTTTCATTAGTTCATGGTCAACCGA
>JGI24709J26583_10002602_pt1 | contig 14741 bp, 14 predicted proteins | sample BioPla2DNA1_FD_26583 | JGI IMG/M metagenome (IMG submission 26583) | reverse complement strand
GATAGTGGCGGCAAATGGCCTCGAACGCACTCTCCCCCTCGCGAATTTCTATCTCCTCACGGCTCGGGAAGCTGCCGAAACAGTATCTGTCGGCAACGACCATGGCGCCGCAGGTCTCGAGGAGCTTTGTGAACTCGGGATCGTCTATCTCGCTGCCTGCCAACACAACACGCGCGCGGAAAGGGAATTCCGGTTCGGGCCTGCGGCTTTTGACCTCTTCAACTGTCTCCTTGAGATACGGGAGAATGAGTTCGTGGGGACATACCTGCGACACAAGCTGAATAACATGAAATTCATATCCTGTAATCGGAGGATTTTCGAGTTTGCGGAAATTGCCGAGCTCGGTAATGACACGGCTAAGTTCATTGTGTCTCCCTATGGCGCGCTTTAAAGCCTCTTCCGAAACATCAACGCCGAATCGTCCTTCAAGCTGGTCTAAGACCTTGAGCTTAAGCTGCGCCATGTAGTAGTCGAGGGATGTTCTGTCTCCCTTGAGGGGAGGATCGATAATTGTGACGAAAAAATTCTCGTTCTTAACCGGATCAATCAGGAAGAAATGCTCTTGCATACGCTCCATGGCGGCGCAGCTCTCGGCTCCGAACAGCGCGCTGAGATAGTTGTAGCCGCCCTCGATTCCGCGCTCCAAGATAGCGCGCACATAGGGACAGTTGCGATTTGTCATGTAGTATGTCGCCATATCCGTCGAGGTTGTGCGAGGCGCGCGCAGGCGTGTGGAAAAGCAGCCTTCCAGATTCATCAGAATCTCCGGGATATAATAACAGTTATATCCCAATGCAATCTTTCCTTCTTTGACCGCCTTTGTAACAAGCTCATTCTGAGCCTCTTGCAACAGGTCTTCAAAGTAAATCAGATGCTTCAGGTCTTTCATTTTCAGCCCCCTTGCTAAAATTTGTCATGATTTTATTGTTGGCTTGAACACAAGCCCTTCATTCCATCGTATCTTATAACAATGTGTTAAAATTGTCAATCTATTTTTGATAAATCAGTATTTTGTTTTCATACTGGTAAATCACAATTCACACATTTAAAGCACTGNCTTCTGTGAGGGCAGTGCCGAAGTTTTTCTTTAAGCCAAAACTGATGGGCATGAAAAATCCGAAGTCAGGAGCAATCGCCTGTAAGCGCTATCCGACTATTTTTCTTTTTCTGTCGAAAGAGCGGGAATAGCTCTGCGCTTGTGCTCGGTGTTTTTGTGCATCCTGTCTATACGCTCTTGGGCCTCTTTATTTTCTATTTCGCCTTTGATTATATATTTATCTAAATCTTTATAGCTGACACCTATATCGTCCTCATCCGTCTGCCCCTCATAGAGCCCCGCTGATGGCGGTTTTTGCCTTATACTGAGAGGCGCGTTGAGATATTTGAGAAAGTCATAAACCTCTGTGGCTGTGAGATCGGCTATCGGGTTGAAGTCGCTCGCTCCGTCGCCCCACTTGGTGAAGTAGCCGATGTAAATCTCGCTTCTGTTCCCTGTTCCCGCAACAAGTCTGCCCTCACTTTGGGCAAAGGCGTAGAGAGAGAGCATTCTTAAGCGTGGAGAGATGTTGGAAGCGGCTGTATCCGTGAGCTCTGTACAGCCATTGAGCGAACTCTTACATGCCGCAAGCGCCTCGCCTATATCACATACACGGTTTTCGATATTATACTGACTGCCGAGAGCCATGGCGTCTTCCATGTCGGATTTGTAGTTTTTCTCGGACGAGCCGGGCATGATTAGACCAACGGTGTTGTCGCAGGCCATTTTGCAAAGTATGCCTACAAGCGCGCAGTCCTTGCCTCCGCTGTTCCCGAAAACAATGCCGGAAGCGCCTGAGTCTTTCAAGATTTTTCTAATAAACTCTACCCTCTTTTGAACTTCTTTTTTGTAGTCTCTCATCGCTTACCTCTGAAATCAGAAAAGGGAGAAGATTCTGCTCTTCTCCCTCTTTTTTAATATGCCAAACCCCAAATTATGCTCATCTCGGCTTTTTTGCCGCAGATGGCGCAGCTTTCACCCAGATTTTCTTGCTCAAAGGGGATACAGCGGCTGCTTATGCCTGTAAGCTCCTTGACCTTCTCCTCGCACTCACGGTCTCCGCACCACATTGTTTTTACAAAGCCGCCCTCGTTCTCTTCGATAATCGCCTTAAGCTCCTCGAGACTGTTAGCCTCGAAGCTGTTCTCATCACGGTTTTTAAGCGCTCTGTTATAGAGGTTATTTTGTATGTCCGCAAGGACTCTTTGCACTTCCTCTTCGAGATTATTTAGGCCCAGCTTTATTTTCTCTCCAGTGTCCCTTCTGGCAAGGACACAGGCGTTTTCTTCGATGTCGCGAGGGCCTATTTCAAGTCTTAGAGGAACTCCCATCATCTCCCACTCGGAAAATTTCCATCCGGGACTGTTGTCGGAATAGTCGCTCTTAACTCTTATATCGGCCTTTTTAAGCCTCTTCTCAAGCTCTGCTGCCTTTTCGACCACTCCGCCCTTGTGGGCGGCTATCGGCACTATGACGAGCTGATGAGGAGCTATGTTGGGAGGTAGAATCAGTCCGTTGTTGTCGCCATGTGTCATGATGATTCCGCCTATGATTCTTGTTGACATACCCCAGCTTGTCTGATGGGGATAGGCCTCTTTGTTTTCTCTGTCTTGGAATTTCACGTCAAAGGCCCTTGAGAATCCGTCTCCGAAATAGTGACTGGTTCCGGACTGGAGCGCCTTTTTATCGTGCATCATACACTCGATTGTATACGTATCGACGGCGCCGGCAAACTTTTCCTTATCGGTTTTTCTGCCCTTTATAACGGGCATTGCCAATATGTTTTCACAGAGGTCTGCATAGATGTTCAGCATCCTGATTGTTTCTTCCTCGGCCTCTTCCCCGGTTTCGTGTATCGTGTGACCCTCCTGCCATAAGAACTCGCGGCCTCTGAGGAAGGGTCTGGTGGTTTTTTCCCATCTTAAAACCGAACACCACTGATTATACAGGCAGGGCAGATCCCTCCACGAGCTTACGATATTTGCCCAGTGCTGGCAAAAAAGAGTTTCGGATGTTGGCCTTATGCATAGGCGTTCGGGGAGCTCCTCGCTGCCGCCTATGGTGACCCAAGCGCACTCGGGGGCAAAACCCTCGACATGGTCCTTTTCTTTTTGAAGCAGGCTCTCGGGTATGAGCAGCGGCATTGAAACATTCTCGTGCGAGGTCTCTTTAAACTTTTTATCGAGCTCGCCCATTATACGCTCCCAAAGAGCATAGCCGTAGGGTCTTAGAATAAAGAAGCCTTTTATGCCCGAATAATCTATGAGCTTTGCCTTTACACAGATATCGGTAAACCATCTCCCGAAATCCTCTTCCATGCTCGTAATCTCTTTAAGCTTGATTTGCTTTGACATCTTCAATCCCCCATGTTTTTATCGGCTTATATTATAGCAAAAATTTTCTCTAAGCGCGAGTGTGATTTTTACATTGCAGCTAAGCTGTATTTTATCGCCAAAACACAGAAACGGAGGGTTCTTTTTGAACCCTCCGCCAAGAAACTCTGTTGTTTAAACGAGATTGAGCCTTGTTTTGAAAAGCCTTGAGCTTACAAAATAGAATATAGCACACAAGACCAGTCCGTATACAAGAAAGCTGAGAAAGATGGGGGTGGTGAATTTAACTATGTCAATATTCATGCTCTGACACTCAAAAATTTGTGTGTAGTCGCCAACATATTCAACAACAGCCCTTGTGACCAGATTGCCAAGCAAGTTTGTCAGAACCGATATCCCGGCAAATGCGGCTATCGAACTCCCCAGCTTCTTTTCACTGCTTTGCTGACCTATTGCAATGGCTGTGTAAATCGTAAGATAGGAAACCACAAGCTGTATAATGGTGAGGATTGCAGCTTCAAGCATCATGAGCGCAACATCGCCGTCACTGATTCCCAGCATTGCTATTTTCGCCCTTATCTCAAAATATGCCTTGGAAAGAATTTCAAACGGTTTGCTTCCTGCTGAAACTAAAAGGAAAATCGCTATTGCGGCAACAGTTACAAGCGTCGTGAGCATTGACCACATCATGGCTGTTAGGAGCTTGGAACAAATATGCTCGTCTATGCTCAGCGGAAGGTTGAGGGTGAGATAGGCTTCTCTGCCCGCCATGGTTTCATAGAAGCGCTGAACCATGTAGATAACGCAAAGCAGAGCCAGAAGGGCAATCGAAATCGCGAAAATTGCTATAAACATTCCAAAAACTATTTTGAGTAATACAGAATCATGACCCGAGTTTAAGAATCTTGCGCTTAATCCGCCGAGCACGGATAGCAGAGCCGTCAGCAAAAACACCGGGAGCATTATGCGAGAGTTTGCCTTAAGTTCATGTTTCATAAGTTTTGCCATTATCTATATACCTCCCTGAAGTATTCATCTACACTCATTTTTTTGTTTTCACGGATCTCGTCAACACCTGAATGCAGGCTTATCTCACCTTTGTTTATAAAGATTACCTCATCCAGAATTCTTTCAATATCGGAGATAAGGTGTGTGGATATTATAAGAAGAGAATCCGGATTGTAGCTCTTGATAATTGTATCGAGAATATATTCCCTTGCCGCAGGGTCCACTCCTCCGATCGGCTCNTCCAAGAGGTAGATTTTCGCATTCCTGCTCATTTGAAGTATAAGCTGCAGTTTTTCCATATTGCCCTTCGAAAGCGAGCCGGCTCTGTCGTTTATATCTATCCTGAGACCCATAAGCATAGCTTCGGCTTTTTGCTTATCGAAGTCGTTGTAGAAATCCGCATAGTAGTTAAAAAGCTCATATATCTTCATCCACTTGGGGATATATTCCTTGTCGGGAAGGAAAGACACCTTGGCCTTTGTCGAGGGACCGGGGTTTTCACCCTCTATAAGTATTTCGCCCTCGTTCGGGAAGAGCAGTCCGTTTATTAGCTTCAGCATAGTCGTCTTGCCGCTGCCGTTGGGGCCGAGGAGACCGACTATCTTGCCTCCGTTCAAGCTGAGGGAAACCGAATTGAGAGCCTGTTTTCTGCCATAGTATTTACTGAGCTTGCTGATTTTTAATAATTCCATCCTACTCTGCCTCCTTCTCTATCATCTCGATAATTTCTCTCTTGCCGAAGCCGAGGCGCTTCATGTTGTCTAAAAAAGTCTCGAGATGCTTTGTTGCCAAATCTGTTTTTATTTTTTTTATCATATCCTCTTCCTCGCTTAAAAATCTTCCCGATGTTCTTTGTGAGTTTACAATGCCTTCACGCTCGAGCTCCTGCATGGCTCTCTGCACCGTATTGGGGTTTACACCCGCGTCTGCGGCTATTTCCCGAACCGACGGCAATCGCTCACCCGGCTTCAGCTCCTGATTTATTATGCGCTCCTTTATTTGCTCCACAAGCTGAAGAAATATCGGCCTCATCGGGTCAAATTGCCATTTCATCTTATAAATACCTCTCCCTTCTCAGTTGTATTTTTGTATTAATTAATTAGTACACTAGAACAATAGCACAGCCTTGTCACTGTGTCAACACCTTTTTTGAAAATTTTTAAAATTATTTTTATGAGCTTTTAGATATGAATTTATTCATACGCTGCTTATGATTTTATTTTACTTCAGTTTTTCTTGTTAATATCAAAAGTGTTTGATAGAATGCTGATATCATTAATTTGGGAGGATTAATATGTCTGCTCTGCCAGCGGCTTATTTGGAGCTGCTTTCGGAAAAGTATCCGAATGAGGCCTCGGTTATGTCGGAGATTATAAATCTGGAGGCCATACTTGCTCTGCCTAAGGGTACAGAGCATTTTATCAGCGATCTGCACGGTGAATTTGAGGCTGTACGCCACATACTAAACAGCTGCTCCGGCGTTATTCTGGAAAAAGTTAAAGCTTTGTTTGAGCCTACGCTCGGGCAGAAGGCCTGTCACGAACTCTGTTCTTTAATATACTATCCCGCCGAAGTTTTGGCCGAGAAGAAGCGCTGCGGCGAACTTAGCGATGAATATCTGAGAACAACTATAGTTCAGTTATACTCTCTGGCCGATATGCTCTCGAGCAAGTATACAAGAGCATCTGTCAGAAAAAGAATACCCCTAAATATGGACTTCATTCTCAACGAACTCATGCATACGAAAAGCAGCGATGAGAGCGAGGACAAAAAGTTCTTTCACGAGGCGCTTATAGACAGTATTATGAACGAAAACTACGCCGTCGAGGTTATTGAAGCTTTTACCGAACTTATTAAAAAACTTGCCGTATACAGACTGCATGTTCTGGGCGACATCTACGACAGGGGTCATGNTGCCGCCGGCATAGTAGATCTTTTAATGGANCAAAAAAATATAGACATTCAGTGGGGTAACCACGACATACTGTGGATAGCCGCCGCTGCCGGCAGTCCCGCTTCCATAGCCTCGCTTATGCGGATTACAATACGCTATAAGATTACAGACACTCTGGAAAAAAGCTACGGCATTTCAATGCGAAAGCTCTTGGACTTCTGTACCGAGGTTTATGGAGATGCAAATCACGACACTCTTAAACAAGCTATTACCGTTTTAGACTTTAAGCTTGAAGGACATATTATTAAAAGAAATCCTGAATTTCTTCTGGGTAAGAGGTTAATGCTCTCGTATGTAGACTATGAAAATTACACCGTTACTTTGGACGGTGTGACACATCCCCTGCTTACACAGAGATTCCCCACCGTTGATCCTGCCGATCCATATAGGCTGAGTGACGAAGAGCAGGAACTTATCGATCACTATGTGAGGGAGTTTAGGGAAAGCCGCAACTTGCGAAGACACATTCTCTTTATTTTGAGAAAGGGCAGCGCCTATCTCTGCTACAACGGCAATCTTCTCTACCACGGCTGCATACCGCTTACTGAAGACGGAGAGTTTGCGAACTTTGAATTTGGCGGCAGAACTTACCGCGGCAAGGCTCTGATGGACTTCTGTGGCAAGAGAGTGAGAGAGGCCTATGACAGGCAGGAAGAGCGCGACCTCGACTTTATCTGGTATCTTTGGTGCGGCAGGATGAGTCCCTTTTCGGGCAGAACATATCACACCTTTGAGCGCGCGTATATAGAGGACCGCAGCACTTGGGTTGAGCCCAAGGATGCCTATTACGGACTTTGGGAGAATCCGGAAGTTGTCGGCATGATACTTGAGGAGTTCGGTCTGTCCGCTACGGAGGGTCATATAATAAACGGTCACACCCCGGTTGAGGTTATAAAGGGCCAAAGCCCGATAAAGGCCGACGGGAGACTCTTTATCATTGACGGCGGCTTCTGCAAGGCGTATCAGAAAAAAACAGGCATAGCCGGCTACACCCTCATACAAAACTCACACGGCCTCAGGCTTAAATCTCACAGACCTTTTATGGGAGTTAAGAAAGTTATTTTTGAAAACGTGGACATGCAGTCGGACTCGGTGCCCATCGAGACCTTCTCCCAAAGACACTGTGTCTCGGACACCACCGACGGCAAGAAGATAGAGCAGAAACTCTTGGCTCTCAGAGCGCTTTTGGCTGCCTACAGGAGCGGAGAACTCAGCCCCTCGCACTGACTTTTGATAATAGATTTTAAATCCCCATCCGCTGTCTGCGGACAGCATTCTCAGCTTTAGCTAAAGCTGAGGAATAATTACAAAATCCTTTTATAGCTGATAACACTTTAGAGCGGTTCTGATGAACCGCTCCTTATTATTGTAAAAACAGCTTGCATTTTGACATTCAGAGGAATATAATTGTTTTTAACATATGAACAGTTGTTCAATTATTGTATTGAGGTGAGTTCTATGAAAAAGGTTTATAAGATAGATGTTGATTGTGCGAACTGCGCCAACAAGCTTGAAGACACGGCGAAGAAATTCGAGGGCATTGAGGATGCAGCTGTAAACTTTATGACTCAAAAAATTCATATCGAGTTTAAAGATCAGGTGTCCCCCGATGATGTAATGCCTGAGCTTCGCAAAGCCTGCAAAAAAATCCACAGGGGCTGCGAAATATACATATGAAAAAGATGAGCACAAAACAGAGGAGCGCACTTATCCGCATTGCAGTCTCCTCTGCTCTTTTATTATTCTTGCTGATATTAAGCCCGAGGGAACAGTTGGGCTTTTTGCTATTTATGATTCCCTATCTGATTGTGGGCTATGATATTATTGTTGATGCTTTCTATGGTGTTCTGAACCGCCAGCCCTTTGACGAATGCTTTTTAATGAGCATTGCAACTATCGGCGCGATTATACTTGGCAAGTATTCCGAGGCTGTTGCAGTTATGCTTTTCTATCAGCTTGGAGAGTTTTTTCAAAGTTACGCCGTCGGCAAAAGCCGTAAAAATATTCAGGAGCTTATGGATATAAGGCCTGACTACGCCAACATAGAAAGCAAAAGCGGCGAGCTTATTCAAGTCTCCCCCGATGAGCTTGAGCCGGGAACAATNATCGTCATTAAACCCGGAGAGAAGGTTCCCATTGACGGAGTTATAATTGAGGGCTCCGCTTCTATAAACACCTGNGCTCTCACAGGTGAGAGNCTGCCGAGGGATGTTTTTGAAGGCAATGAGCTGAAAAGCGGAAGTGTGAACATTTCCGGNCTTTTGAAGCTGAAAACCACAAAACTTTTCGAAGAATCCACCGCATCCAAGATACTGGANTTGGTTGAGAATGCAGGGATTAAAAAATCGAAGCAGGAAAAGTTTATTTCGAAATTTGCAAGAATTTATACCCCCTTTGTCTGCTATTCCGCTCTGGCACTTGCAATTGTCCCTCCGCTTGTGAGCTGTTTTATATACGGCAATTACGACATGAGCACCTGGGTATACAGGGCGCTCACCTTTTTGGTAATCAGCTGTCCCTGCGCACTTGTTATAAGCGTGCCGCTCAGCTTCTTTGCCGCCATAGGAGGCGCCGGAAAAGCCGGAATACTTGTGAAGGGCTCGAGCTATCTGGAGACTTTATCACAGGTTTCGGAGATTGTGTTCGATAAGACCGGTACCGTTACAAAAGGAGTTTTCGAGCTTAAAAAAATCGTTCCCCTTGAAATATCGGAGTCGGAGCTTTTGGAGCTTGCAGCGCATGTCGAGGCGTTTTCGGACCATCCGATAAGCCGCAGTATAATAAAGGCATACGGAAAGACTCCCGACGAGANCAGAATAGGGNAACTTGAAAACATNCCCGGCAAGGGTATTGTCGCCAAAATTGACTCGGAGATTGTTGCCGTGGGAAANTCCGCGCTCATGGATGCTCTGGGCATTGAGCATGAGGANGTCTCGGAGCATGGAACCCTTGTCCACACGGCAAAAAACGGCAAATATTTGGGATATATGCTCATATCTGATGAACTCAGACCCAATATGAAAGCCGCAATTTCCGAGCTTAAAACTTTGGGCATAAAAAGAACTAGTATGCTGACCGGAGATCTCAAGTCGGCAGCTCTGGAAGTGGCGGAAAAAGCCGGAATTTCTGAAGTGAAATACGAGCTTTTGCCCCAAGATAAAGTTCTTGAAATTGAAAAGCTTATGGAAAGCAAGGGTAAAGAAAAAAAGATAGCCTATGTCGGAGACGGTATAAACGATGCTCCNGTTTTGAGGAGAGCCGATGTGGGCATTGCAATGGGCGGGCTCGGCTCGGATGCGGCCATAGAGTCGGCTGATATTGTTATTATGGATGACGACCCGATGAAAATTCCTTTGGCTCTCAGATTCTCTAAAAAATGCATGAGAATCATATATGAGAATATATATTTTTCCATCGGCATAAAGTTCAGCTTTTTAATTCTTGCTGCCTTCGGTTTTACCAATATGTGGTATGCAATATTCGCAGATGTCGGAGTTATGGTCATAGCTGTTTTAAACTCGCTAAGGTCGCTGAATGTTAAAAGCGCGAAAGATTGAGGAGGATGTGTTTTGAAAAATAAAGAAAAAATGTGCTGTGACGAGGTTTTTATTCACGAGGACAGCCTTGCGCTTATTGAGAAGGAAATGCCCTGCGATGAGAAGCTCATAGACCTTGCCGAATTTTTCAGACTCTTCGGAGATTCCACGAGAATAAAAATTATCTTTGCGCTTTCAAAGTCCGAACTCTGTGTATGCGACCTTGCGGCGGCTCTCGGCATGAGCTCTTCCGCGATTTCACATCAGCTCAGGTTGCTCAAGGCGGGAAAACTGGTAAAAAACAGGCGTGAGGGTAAAAGCGTTTTCTATTCTCTTGCCGACGAGCATGTTAAAACTATCGTAAACCAGGGTATGGAACATATCGCGGAGAATTGAGCGCCATTGATTTTTGAATTTTCTCTCTTAAATAGCGCACAATTTAACACCCGTTTTTGAGCAGACATTCACTTTTTTACGATAAAAGACTTTTTATACATGTATTTTACGAGGTATTAGAAAAATAATGATATACCTTGATATTTTTGTGTTTTAGTATTAAAATTTCCGTATTAAGATTGAAAAATCACATTGTGCATATGGAGGCTGTTTTAAAATGAAGGCTGTTTATGCAGGTAGCTTTGACTGCTACACCAACGGACACCATGATATTGTTCTCAAGGCCAGCAAGCTCTTTCGTGAGCTTCACATAGTTATCGCCGTGAACAGCAACAAAACTCGATCTTATCCGGAGGAGCTTATGGCTTGCGCTATAAAAAAGCTCTTAAAGGCCGAGGGGCTGGATAATTGCAAAGTGTCTATATGGAAGGGGCTCGTTGCCGAATATTGCGCTACGAATGAAATTTTTTATTCGGTTAGAGGACTTAGAAACAGCATGGACTACAATTATGAGGAAAGCGTTGCCTCCGTCAACAAGCTCATTATGCCCAATCTGGAAACGGTTTATTTCAGGTCCGACACACCTGCCATCTCCTCCTCAATGGTGAGAGAACTGCACGGCTTCGGCAGGGAGATATCAAGTTATGTTCCAAAAGAAATATGGGAATGTATTAAGCACATGTAAATAATAAAAACAGAGCTGTATGCCGTAACAAGCGTACAGCTTTTTCATTTTTTTATAAGAGAGAGCCGTCAATCCTTCAGGCGGCTCTCTCTTTAAATAATGTGTAGTTGTTTTTTAATAGTTCTCGCAGTTAATCTCAAAGAAGCTCTTCGGATATGAGCAGACAGGACATACCTCCGGTGCGGAGGAATCGGCCACTATGTGACCGCAGCTGCGGCATTCCCAAAGCTTGCTCTCGCCTCTCGAGAAAACTTCGTCCGCTTTTACATTCTCTCTAAGAGCGCGATAGCGGTTTTCATGATGTTTTTCTATTGCGGCAACCATGCGGAATTTGGCGGCGAGTTCCGGGAAGCCCTCTTCCTCTGCGGTTTTCGCAAAGCCGGCATACATTTCGGTCCATTCATAGTTTTCGCCTTCGGCAGCATCCAAGAGGTTTGCTGCAGTGTCGCCCAAACCGCCCAGTTCGTTGAACCACATTCTGGCATGCTCCTTCTCATTCTCAGCAGTTTTAAGGAAGAGAGCTGCAATCTGCTCATACCCTTCATTTTTTGCAACGTCGGAATAGTAGCTGTATTTGTTGCGAGCCTGGGACTCGCCTGCAAATGCCTCCTGCAAGTTCTTTTCTGTCTGTGTTCCTGCATATTTGTTTGTTTTAACGCTTTCCTCGAGCTTTTCGAAGGCAGAAGCCGGCTGTTTGCAGACAGGACATTTGAAATCGGCAGCTAATTCCTCCGCCGTGTGTACATAACCGCATACCTTACATTTCCACTTACTCATTTTTTTCTCTCCTTTATTAATATCGTTATCATTATTGGGTATCATTTCTAAAAGTTTTTTTGCCGCTTCAATCGGGAATTCCGGGGACGGCGGCGCCGCAACCCAAGTTTGGAGCAGCTCGTGTGTATTGCCGCTTTGAGGAAGCATGTATCCCGCTTCTCTAAGCACATCCTCATTAACTAAGCGTATTGATTTTGAAAACGCAGTCATCAGGCGGTAGAAATTGTCGTTTTCTGCGGTTTCTGCCAACTGCCGCGCAATTTTTTCCTGCTTTGCCTTGCTTTTTGCAAGAGCGTTGGAAAGGACTACCACGTCTTCAGCTTTTTTCTGCTGGGGCGGATAATTCACCGGCACCATGGATATAGCTGCACTCGGGCAGGCATCGGCGCATTCGCCGCATCCGATACACTTATTTACATCAATGATGCTGTTCTCGGTGTCGGTCGCGCCTGTCGGACAAACATATAAACATATGCAGTCCTTTGTGCAAAGACGCAAATTTCTTACGGCAAATTTTTTCATGCTTTAGCCCTCCCTTCTGTTTTTTCGAATTTCCATGCAGGCACTTTACAAACCGGACAAAGTTCGAGAGCCGTGTCACCTATATAGGGGAACCCACAGGCAGTGCATACCCATATTTCGCTGTTCTCTAATAATGTATCTTCCTCTTTTTCCCACCGCTGCAGCAGCATGTTGAGCATTTTTGTCACTTTTTCTCCCCATGTGCAAATACGCCCGGTACCTCTGTCGGCATTTGCTTCCGCAGCAGAGAACAAAGCCGGATAGCCTTCGTTCAAATCCGCTTGGAGCAGCTTTAAAAGCTCTGAAACATCGGCATTCTCTACAGGAGCTGTAACTTCGGCAAAATAGTCGGCTATTTCATGAAACAGCTCCGCCTCCGCCTCTTTATATTGTTTTTCACAGCCGCGCGCCAGATTTGAGCATAGNGCGGAAAATTCTCCGGCAGAAAGCTTCTTCATGTCCTCNTCGNCTTGAATGGGACTTAGCTTTGTTTCTGACACTTCCGTTTTTTGTTCTGTTGTGAATGCCGACTTGCCGGCGCCACAGAGAGGACACACCCATGACTCCGGTAAATCCGAAAAAAGCACAGTTTCTTTAGCATCATCATAGATATATCCGCAGATTGTACAGACATATTTCATAGAGTGTTCTCCTTTCATCGGTATTCTTACTCATTTATTTGACATTGGAACGGACTGGACGGATTTACTTAACGACATTTGGGACAGATGTAGAACACCTTGAGGTCGTAGGAAAGAAAATCTCCATCCAACCGCTCTTTGATAGACTCTGTAAGGTCTTCTAAATTGATATCGACCAGCTCTTTGCATTTTTGGCAGATNAGATGATCATGCCTTGCGTTNTGATCATAGCGGTCGATCATTCCCTCTATCGAAAGCCGGCGAATCAGGTTTACATCGCAGAGTTTATTGAGATTGTTGTATACGGTTGCGCGGGAAACGCCAGGATATGTCTGTTTCAGTGTATCAAATATCTGCTCTGCCGTCATATGTTCCCGGGAAGTATTCACAATGTCATAGATTTTCTTTTCGTATTTAGTCACGTGATTCCCCTTCCTTAAATTAGAATTGTTCTAACTATACTATGTTATGCCGATTCTGATTATAAAGTCAAGTCTTTTATAACAATTATTCACATATTTTATAACTCTTATGTGAGAATCACGTTTTTAAGGCGGTACATTGCTAGACATATGAAAAAAGCCTGATTTCTCATACTTTTCGGGGATTAATCAAATATTCGTAGATTGTGCCGTCAATAAAACTTGCTCATAAATTCAATCACGGATTACCTTCCGAAAAAAGCTTAATTATGATAAAAATAAGTCATTTTATATTGGAGCAAAAGTAAATTATTTGTTAAAATAATATTAAAGAATACAATCGTCCGTTTCTCGTCGTTGAATAGGAGTGGAAGAAGTGAAAGACATGAAATTCTCTGACCTCTTTTTTGATGATCGGACCGGCGAATATTTGAGTGCCGGAGGTTATAAACATAAGTCAAAATTATTGCAAAATGTCAGTCGCGGAGCAACAGATAAAATCGAAGAGAATCTCACGGAGTATTTAAACAGTCTCAAATGGCTTGTTAAGGATAACACCAAGATTGCAAACAAGGCTCTTGAGTATCTGTGGGCTCAGGTGAGTGCAGTCGCCACAAACAGTGGGCTTGACGACTGGGTAGCAAACAATATCAAAATGCGATATTACGTTGAGCTTGAGCAAGCCGATACTACAGAGGAGATGCTGAAACTGTGTGAAGACTTTGTCTATGGGTTTACACATGCCGTTGCAACTCAGAAGATAGAGAACAGTTATTCTCCTCTGGTGCAAGAGTGCCTTGCTTTTGTGCGGCATAACATCAATTCCAAGCTCACAAGCGAAATGATATCCAAAGCACTACACTTTAGTACTAGCTATATTTCACATAAGTTTAAGCTGGAAATGGGGATTTCGCTTTCGGAGTTCATTTTAAAGGAGAAAGTCTCCGTTGCGAAACACATGATTAAAAGTAACATTCCGCTTATCCAGATTGCAGATGAGCTGGGCTTCTGTTCACAAAGCCATTTCTCTCAACGGTTTAAAAGAGAAACGGGGATGACACCCACTCAGTTTAAAAACAGCTAGACAATAAATAACAGTATTGGAGGCCATTTATTTGGCCTCCTTTTGTATAATAAGCAATATTATTACAATTAACAGCGGAAATATTATAGACATAACAACCAGTTCTTTGCTAGCATTCTATCAGGTAGTATCCAAGACAATTTGAATTTTTATTAAGTCGTGCCGACACTCACATAAGTGTCCGGCACAGAAAGGAAATGGTGAACATTATGATGAAAAAAAATTCCAGAGTCGCGCAGCTCTTGGGCATTGAGTATCCAGTGCTCTCTGCTCCCATGAGCTGGATTACAGACGCAAGACTGGTCGCCGCCGTATCCGAGGCGGGGGGGCTCGGCGTCTTTGGACCC
>JGI24709J26583_10002601_pt1 | contig 14745 bp, 9 predicted proteins | sample BioPla2DNA1_FD_26583 | JGI IMG/M metagenome (IMG submission 26583) | reverse complement strand
AGCGAAGAAGATAATAATGAGAGTATCGATGAAGAAAATAAGACCTCTGATAATAAGTTACGGGTTGCATCTGTAGCTAAGGATGATGAAGTAACAGTTATCAGCAAGGGAACAACCATCAACGGAAGCATTTCTTCAGATGGCTCTCTAGATATTATGGGTAATATCACCGGTGATGTAGAATGTCTAGGAAAGCTTTCAATTACTGGTAAGATTATAGGTAATTCAACTGCCGCTGAAGTTTATATTAATACTGAACGCCTTGAGGGTTCTGTCAACAGCGAAGGTAGTGTTAAGGTAGGACTTGGTACTGTTGTGGTTGGGGATATAATTGGCACTTCAGGTGTTATCGCCGGTGCTGTTAAGGGCGAGATTGATATCAATGGACCTATCGTTATTGATTCAACCGCTATAATAAAAGGAAATATTAAGGCTAAGTCTGTACAGATTAATAATGGAGCAGTGATAGAAGGTTTCTGTTCATTAAGCTACTCAGATGTTGACCTTGATAATGTATTTGAATAAATGGTATTTATGTCTATCAGTGCTTGATAAATCCGTTTCATTGTGATAGATTATTAACGGTTAGATACTCCTATCAAGCGTATGGCGTTCTTGATGCGAGGAAAAATATGGAGGCATAATACTATGAATGAGTATAATCGGATTTTATTAAAGCTATCTGGTGAAGCATTAGCAGGAGAACAAAAAACAGGCTTTGATGAGGCTACTTGTATTAATGTGGCAAAGCAGGTAAAGGCACTTGTTGAAGAAGGTAGGCAGGTAGCTATTGTAATAGGCGGGGGCAATTTTTGGAGAGGTAGAAGCAGTGAAACAATTGACAGAACCAAGGCAGATCAGATCGGTATGCTAGCTACTGTCATGAACTGCATTTATGTATCAGAAATATTTCGATATGTAGGAATGGAAACCAAGATTTATACCCCATTTTCCTGTGGTAGTATGACGCAATTATTTTCTAAGGATGATGCTCTTGCACATATGAAGAGCGGTGGAGTGGCCTTTTTAGCAGGTGGTACGGGACATCCCTACTTTTCCACTGATACAGCCACTGTCCTTAGGGCGGTAGAACTGGATTGCGATATTATTCTGATGGCAAGAGCAGTAGACGGGGTCTATGATTCTGATCCCAAGCTAAATCCAAATGCAAAAAAATATGACACAATATCTATACACGAGCTACTGGATAAGAAGCTTGGAGTAGTTGATTTAACAGCTACTTGTCTATGCGTAGATAATAAGATGCCTATGCTGCTATTTGGTTTATCTGAGGAAAATAGTATTTTCAATGCAGCTTCCGGCAAGTCTAAAGGAACTATTATAACTGTATAATACATTAGATTACCTAGGTNTAATTATAGGAGGGATGAAGTAATGGATGAAAGATTGAAACAATATAATGACAAAATGAAAAAGACTATTGATAATCTGAAAGAGGACTACGCAACAATACGTGCTGGAAGGGCCAACCCTCATCTTTTAGATAAGCTAAGGGTAGATTATTATGGGCAGCCATCCTCTTTACAGGCTGTAGCTAATATCTCTGTTCCCGAAGCTAGGATAATTCAGATTCAGCCTTGGGAGAGTAAGATGATCAAAGAGATTGAGAAGGTAATTATGGCTTCTGATCTGGGTCTAACTCCCAGTAATGATGGCAAGGTAATTCGTTTGATATTCCCTGAGCTGACTGAAGAAAGAAGAAAGGATCTTGTTAAGGATATCAAAAAGAAGGCTGAGAATGCCAAGGTTGCTATTAGAAATATCCGTAGGGATGCCAATGATTCCTTTAAAAAGTTGGAGAAAGCCAGTGAGATTTCTGAGGATGAATTAAAGCTTCTTGAAAATAAGTGCCAGGAGCTAACCGATTCCTTTATTTCTGATATAGATAAAATATTAGATGATAAGTCAAAAGAAATACTCACAGTATAGATTAGTTAATATAATGTATAAAGCATGATGAAGATTGGGGTGTCCACAAGAGTATTATAATATTGCCCTTTTGGGACACCCTTTTTATTTTAAGAGGAAGGCTAGCAAGCAGTGCTCTAATAAGCTGGGCCTACTCGAATAAATGAGGGTAATTATGGTTGAGAACAAGTTAAATAACATACCGACCCATGTGGCCATAATCCTAGACGGTAATGGAAGATGGGCTAAAAAAAGACTGATGCCAAGAAACTATGGACATTCACAGGGCAGTAAGGTGGTAGAAAAAATCTGTGAGGATGCTTATAATATTGGTATCAAATATTTAACCGTCTATGCCTTTTCCACTGAGAATTGGAAGAGGCCTAAGGATGAAGTGGATGCTTTGATGAAGCTACTCAACAACTATCTTGACACAAGTATTAAGACCAGTAAAAAGAACAATATGCGGGTCAGGATAATTGGAGATAAATCCGGTCTTTCAGATGGGATACAGACTAAGATCAAAGCACTTGAAGAGGCTTCCAAGGAGAATACAGGCTTGAATTTTCAAGTTGCTATTAATTATGGAAGCAGGGATGAGATAATTCGTGCTGTAAAGGCTTTATCCCAGGATTTAAAAGAGGATAGGCTAGCAGTTGAGGATATAGATGAAGGGGTATTTTCCAGATATCTTGATACTGGAGATATTCCAGACCCAGATTTAATGATACGTACCAGTGGCGAGCAAAGGCTATCAAATTTTTTATTGTGGCAACAGGCGTATACTGAATTTTATTTTACCGATGTTTTGTGGCCAGATTTTACTAAAGATGAATTGATTAAGGCTGTCGAATATTATTCTGAAAGAAAACGTAATTTCGGCGCTATTTCATAACAAGTCCATATGGAGGTAGATTATGTTTAAGACAAGATTAATCAGTGGTATTATGCTGTTGGCCATAGCTATAACGGTTATAACACTGGGAGAGAATGTGCTATTTGGGGCAGTTCTTGTCATCTCATTAGTAGGTATGACAGAGTTGTATAAGATTGTGAAGGTAGAAAGGTCCCTACTAGGTATAATTGGCTATCTAGTTGCTATAGGCTATAATATCCTAATATATTTTAGTCTGGATGATTACCTGCAACTACTATTTATAGGGTTTTTGTTGATACTAATGGTTGTCTATGTAATAGCATATCCTTTATACCGTATTGAACAGGTAATGACTGTATTTTTCGGACTTTTCTATGTAGCTATAATGCTATCATATATATATAGGGTGGCGGCTCTGGAGGATGGAGCTATCCTTGTATGGTTGATATTTATTGGTGCTTGGGGTTCAGACACCTGTGCATATGCAGTGGGTATCTTGCTTGGAAAGCATAAGATGGCACCCAGGCTAAGCCCTAAAAAATCAGTAGAGGGCTGTGTAGGGGGAGTTATTGGAGCAGCCTTGATAGGCTATATATATGCTCTAATCTTAGGAGATAAGATTGTTGGGCTTACTAACCCACGTGTCTTATTTGCCATAATAGGTGCTTCCTCCAGTGTGATTTCTCAAATTGGGGACTTAGCGGCATCAGCTATAAAAAGAAACTATAACATTAAGGATTATGGAAAATTGATACCTGGCCATGGAGGAATTCTGGATAGGTTTGATAGTATAATATTTACCGCACCGATAGTGTATTATTTGGCTGTATTTTTCTAATCGGAGTAGGTCTATAAAATATTTTTATAAAAACACAAAATTAACATATAAGCATGATAGGATAAACATGTAGGACGTGAACAGTTACTACTGTTATTTGATGGATTTATATATAAGAAAAAGTAGTGTTGTAAGTTAGATAGAAAGATGACTGTTATATGGAGGACATAATGAAGAAGATTGCGATATTGGGTTCTACTGGCTCTATAGGAGTACAAACCCTTGAGATTGCAAGGGAGTACAAGGATGATATAGAGATAACAGCCCTGGTGGCTCATTCCAATATTGAGCTTTTGGAGCAACAGATAAGGGAGTTTAGGCCAAGCCTTGTCAGTGTCTATGATGAGGATAAGGCAAAGCTTCTTAGGGATAAGGTGAGAGACCTTCCTGTTCGGGTTGAGACTGGTATGGAGGGGACCATAGCTTGTGCCACAGAAGCTTCTACTGATACAGTGGTGACCGCCATGGTGGGAATGATTGGGATATTGCCTACCATAGAAGCTATAAAGGCTGGTAAGAACATAGCCCTTGCCAACAAGGAGACCTTAGTTACGGCAGGGCATATTATAATGCCCTTATGTAAAGAAAAAAATATAGAGCTATTGCCTGTGGATAGTGAGCATTCAGCAATATTTCAATCTCTTCAGGGTGAGAATCGCAAAAGCTTACAGAGGATATTATTAACAGCATCCGGTGGGCCCTTCCGTGGATTTACAAAATCATCTCTGGAAGCTGTAAAAGCTGAGGATGCTCTAAAGCATCCCAATTGGGCCATGGGAAAGAAGATAACCATAGACTCGGCAACTATGATTAATAAGGCCCTAGAGGTTATGGAAGCTGCCTGGTTATTTGACCTAGAGCTAGATCAAATAGAGGTTCTTGTTCATCCGCAGAGTATAATTCATTCTATGGTGGAATATGTGGATGGCAGTGTAATAGCCCAGCTGGGACTTCCAGATATGAGGCTACCTATTCAATATGCACTTTTTTATCCGGATAGGATGAATATGAAGCTTGGAGAAAGGGTAGATTTTGCTAGGATAAAGCAGCTAACATTTGAAGAGCCTGATATGGATACCTTCTATGGATTAAAGCTTGGCTTAAAGGCCGGAGGGCTTGGTGGGAGTATGCCTACAGTATTTAATGCTGCAAATGAATGGACTGTAGCAAGATTTATTGAAGGAAGGATAGGATTTATGGATATTCCTAGGTTAATAGAGAAGGCTATGGATAATCACCAAATTATCCCGAATCCTTCATTAGATGAAATTCTTAATATTGAACAAAAGACATATGATTTTATTGAAGGAATTATAGAATCCGCTAACTAAATGTCAAGTTCTTAGGACATTTAGTTCATTGTAATTGTTTTACGGATATCATGAAAGGAAAATGCTTATGAATATATTTATTGCTATATTACTATTGGGTTTCATCGTATTTATACATGAATTAGGACATTTTCTTCTAGCTAAGAAGAATGGTATAACAGTCACAGAATTCTCCTTGGGAATGGGCCCGAGGCTGGCCAGCTTCGTAAAAAATGATACAAGATATTCACTAAAGCTCCTACCCATAGGAGGGTCTTGTATGATGCTTGGTGAGGATGAGGATTTAGATGATGAAGGTGCATTTCATAAGAAGGGAGTATGGGCAAGATTCTCTGTAATTTTTGCCGGTGCTTTCTTTAATTTTATTCTGGCCTTTGTATTGGCAGTGGTCGTTATCGGAGCAGTGGGAGTGGATTATCCAAATGTTACAGAACTAAGTGAGGAATCTGCTCTATATGAAGCAGGAATCAGAGAAGGCGACAGGATAAGTAAAATTAATGGCAGAAGAGTACATTTTGCTAGGGATCTTCGTCTGAATTTTTTCTTTAATCCAATAACTGATGATACCCCTATAGATATTAGCTATGTAAGAGACAATAAAAGCTATAAGACCACAGTATATCCAAAGCCAAGAGCCTACTATAAACTTGGTATACAGTATATAGATAATACAGAAGAGGGAATGTTGACTGCTCTTGAGAAGGGCTTTCCAGTCTATGAGGCGGGAATATTGCCAGGAGACATAATCACTAATATTAATGGAACGCCCATCGCAACAGGTCATGATTTGGCAACATATTTTGATGAAAATCCATTAACAGCTGAAGAACTTCAAATAACCTACCTAAGTAATGGAGTGGAAAAAAAGACTAGTATTACACCACGATTAGTTGAAAATGATTACTCTCTAGGATATTTCTATAATGAGTACAGAGAGAAGGTTACTCCGGTAGAGACTTTAAAAAATAGCTTCTATGAGGTGAAATACAATATCAACTATGCTATACAAAGNTTAAAACATCTTATCTCCGGTAAGGTTGGCCTAGAAGAAATAAGTGGCCCTGTAGGCATAGTATCTATAGTAGATGGAATTATGGAGGAGTCAGAGAGTGAGGGTGCAGGCTTTGTATTTCTTAACCTAGCCAACTTTGCACTACTACTTAGTGCCAACCTAGGAGTAATGAACCTCCTTCCCTTCCCGGCCCTAGACGGTGGTAGATTAGTATTTATTATAATAGAGGCCGTACGCAGAAAACCAGTACCAAAAGACAAGGAAGCAATGGTTCATCTAGTTGGTCTTGCACTCCTTATGATACTGATGGTTGTGGTTCTATATAACGACATACGTAAACTGTTTTAATTGTTCTGTACCGGGTACAGAATCGGGTTGTACCCGGTACCGTACCCGGTACAGAAATGAAAGGCGTGTATATATGTATAGAGATAATACAAAGAAAATAAGGATAGGGAATAGGGTGATCGGAGGAGGTAGTCCGATACTTATTCAGTCCATGACTAATACAAAGACTGATGATGTAGCAGGGACCGTTGCTCAGATTAATAGGCTGGCTAAGGCTGGCTGTGATATTATTCGTTGTGCGGTTCCCAATATGGAAGCAGCAGAGGCTCTCAAAGAGATTAAGAAGCAGATTGACCTGCCCTTGGTTGCTGATATACATTTTGATTATAGGCTTGCTATAGCTGCCATGGAGAATGGAGCAGATAAAATCCGTATTAATCCTGGTAATATTGGTAATGATGAGAGACTAAGAGCAGTTGTAGATGTTGCTAAGGAGAGGAATATTCCGATTCGAGTGGGTGTTAATAGCGGATCATTGGAGAAGGATATTATAGCAAGGTATGGCCGTGTAAATGCCCAGGGACTTGTGGAGAGTGCTCTTAATAATGTGAAAAGAATTGAGGATATGGGTTATGACAATCTAGTTATCAGTATTAAATCATCTGATGTTATGATGTGTATTAAGGGCCATGAGCTCATTGCCAAGGAATCACCCTATCCCCTACATGTGGGTATAACTGAGGCAGGAACAGTGAATGCTGGAAATATCAAATCTTCAGTTGGTCTTGGAATTATTCTATATCAGGGTATCGGTGATACCATAAGGGTATCCTTGACCGGTGATCCTGTGGAGGAGATAAAATCTGCCAAGCTTATTTTGAAGACCTTAGGATATCGGACAGGTGGAATTGATGTGGTATCCTGTCCTACCTGTGGAAGGACACAGATTAATCTTATCAAGCTAGCCGCAGAGGTTGAGGAAATGACTGAGGAATTTGACCTTGATATAAAGGTTGCGGTTATGGGATGTGTTGTAAATGGTCCCGGAGAAGCCAGAGAGGCTGATATAGGTATAGCTGGTGGCAATGGTGTAGGGATGTTGATTAAGAAGGGTGAGGTTGTTCGCAGAGTTCCAGAAGATGAGCTTTTGGAGACTTTGAGGCAGGAGCTAATTAATTGGGAGTAATTTGAGAATAGATAACAGTTGAAGATAGGGGTAAGGCAATATGTTATTCTTTGAAGCTTTTGATCAGTTGACATGTGATAATGAATTAAGAAACCTTTACAAGGACATCGATGTTGTAAGGGTTGTTGCTTCTAGGCAAAAAAAGACACTTACTATACACGTGAAAAGTAAGATTTTGATTCAAAGGGATAAAATAAAAAGAATGGAAGAACTGCTTAATAAGCAGCTCTTTTCACATACAGGTAACAAGGCTTCTATAGCTCCATATTTTGAGCTGGCTGACACATACGAGCTTGAGAATCTACTTCTAGTCTACAGTGACACTATACTGGAGGAACTAAGAGAAAGAAGTATTGTTACATATCATCTGCTGACACAGGCAGAAACCAAGGTTGAGGGAAATACCATAACTATCAAAACCAAGGATAATTGTGTGACCAAGGGTAAGTTTGAAAAGCTAAAGGATTACCTAATTAATTTATTTGCAGATAGATTTGGCTACGATATTACTGTTAATTTTGAGTATATTAAGCCTAAGGAGACTAGAAAGCAAAGACTTCCTGCGTTTTTAAGGCCAGAAGACGATTATGATGATGAGGAGGAATATGAGGCCCCTGAATATGAGTTTTACAGTGAAGCTGGCTATGGGGCCAGTAATCTATCATATCAAGAAGACGGCTACAATGGAGAGTATCCAACCGATTTTGTAGCCGGTGGGACAGGCCCAGGTAGCATGGTAGCTAGTGGAGCAGTTCCAGGTGGCATGGTAGCAGATGGTGCTGGTCCTGGTGGTATGGCTGTCGGTGGAGCAGTTCCTGGCGGTATGGTAGCTGCTGGTACTAGTTCCGGTGGGATTAGTCCTAGTGCTAGTGCCAATAGAACCTCTGGTAATGGAGGCGGATCGGCAGACGGAAAGAACAATAATAATGCAAAGGATAAGAATTCTAAAAAGTCTACATATGAAAAGGGAAAGACCAGGTATCGCAGACTACCAAAGGATCCATCAGTTATATATGGTAGGAATTTTGAGGGAGATGTAATTCCCATAAGTGATATTATTGGAGAAATAGGTGAGGTAGTCATACGGGGGAAAGCCCGTAAGCTTGAAACCAGGCCTATAGGTAATGAGAAAAGTCTTATTACCTTTGTTCTTACGGATTTTACAGATTCCATAAAGGTTAAGATATATTCTAAGACTATAGAAGTTGATGAAATATTAGATACCCTTAAGAATGGCTCCTTCTATATGCTAAAGGGCGTAGCTATGGCGGATACCTATGAGAGAGATATTACCATAGGGGCTGTGGTGGGCATTAAGACTATAGGAGACTTTACAGCTAAAAGATATGACAGAGCACTTAAAAAGCGTGTTGAGCTTCATGCCCATACTATGATGAGTGATATGGATGCGGTGGTGGATGTACAGAAGCTGGTTCGTCGAGCATTTGATTGGGGACATCCAGCTGTGGCTATAACAGATCATGGGGTTGTACAATCATTTCCACAGGCAGCTTATGCTATAAATCCAAAGAGTTTTTCTGATCCTGAGGAAAAGGCAAGAGCGGAGGCATTCAAGGTTATATACGGTATGGAAGCCTATCTGGTGGATGATATCAAGGAGGTTGTGATTAACGGCAAGGGGCAGGATCTTTTTGAGGATAGCTTTGTCGTATTTGATATTGAAACCACCGGATTTAGTAAGGTTAATGACAGGATAATAGAGATAGGTGCAGTTAAGATATCAGAGGGTAAGATTATCGACAGGTTCTCTACATTTGTAAATCCTAGGATACCGATACCCTATGAGATTACACAGCTGACCTCTATTAACGATGAGATGGTGATAGAGGCGCCTGATATAGAAAATGCACTTGTGGATTTTCTTGAGTTTAGTAAGGATTCTGTATTGGTTGCCCATAATGCATCATTTGATATGGGGTTCATAATCCATAATGCCAAGCTTCTTAATCTGGCAAATGAGTTTACATATATAGATACTGTGGGACTGGCAAGAATATTGCTTCCCAACCTTAGCCGCTATAGGCTAAACACAGTAGCTAAAGCTTTGGGTGTGTCCTTGGAAAATCATCATAGAGCAGTTGATGATGCAGAGGCTACGGCCGAGATATTTGCCAAGTTTATAGAAATGCTTAAGGAAAGAGACATTTCCAATATAAATGATATCGATAAGCTAGGAAAACTATCAGCAGAGGCCATTCGTAAGCTNCCAAGCTATCATGCCATNTTGCTGGCNAAGAATGATACCGGCCGTATTAATCTATTTAAGATGGTATCTTTGTCTCATATAGAATACTATAATAAGCGGCCCAAGATACCAAAGAGTCTTTTGATGGAATGCAGGGAGGGGATTCTTGTAGGATCCGCCTGTGAGGCAGGAGAGGTATATAGGGCGGTATTGTCAGATCAATCCGAGGATCAGCTAGAGGCCCTGGTTAACTTCTATGATTATCTGGAGATACAGCCCCTTGGAAACAATGAATTTATGCTTCAAAGTGAGGGCGGTGACTATAAGGACATAAATTCTGTGGAGGATCTACAGAGATTAAACCAAAGGATTGTTGAGTTGGGAGAGACCTATAATAAGCCAGTGGTGGCCACCTGTGATGTGCATTTCCTTGATCCTGAGGATGAGGTATATAGAAGAATCATACAGGCTGGCTTGAAATACAAGGATGCAGATATGCAGCCACCGCTATACTTTAGGACTACTGAGGAGATGCTGGAGGAGTTCGCTTATTTAGGTAGGGATAAGGCTGAGGAAGTGGTAATAACCAATACAAACCTGATTTGTGACCAGATAGAGAAGATATCCCCAGTAAGACCTGATAAATGTCCGCCTGTGCTGCCTAATTCTGAGGAGAATTTGAGAAATATATGTTACGAGAAAGCCCATGCACTTTATGGGGAGGAGCTTCCTAAGCCGGTTAAAGACAGGCTTGAGCATGAGCTTGGTTCAATTATATCCAATGGATTTGCTGTTATGTATATAATTGCGCAAAAATTAGTATGGAAATCAAATGAGGACGGATATCTTGTTGGCTCCCGTGGTTCAGTTGGTTCTTCATTTGTAGCCACAATGGCTGGAATAACAGAGGTTAATCCTCTAGCACCTCATTATTATTGTGCTAGCTGCCATTATAGTGATTTTGAATCAGAGGAAGTCAAGAAGTTTGCCGGAAGCTCGGGCTGTGACATGCCAGATAAGAATTGCCCTGTATGTGGAGAAATTCTTGAAAAGGATGGGCATGATATACCATTTGAGACCTTCTTAGGCTTCGATGGTGACAAGGAGCCGGATATCGACCTTAACTTCTCAGGGGAATATCAGAGTAAGGCACATGATTATACAGAGGTCTTATTCGGAGAAGGCCACACATTCCGTGCAGGTACCATAGGTACCTTGGCTGATAAGACTGCATTTGGATTTGTGAAGAATTATTATGAGGATAGAGGTATACACAAGCGAAATGTTGAGATAGACAGATTAATTGAAGGCTTGGTAGGGGTAAGGCGGACCACGGGACAGCATCCTGGTGGTATTGTTGTTCTTCCCCATGGTGAAAATATCTATTCATTTACTCCGGTACAGCGTCCTGCCAACGATATGAAATCAAAGACAATTACCACGCATTTTGACTATCACTCCATAGACCATAACCTACTCAAGCTTGATATACTGGGCCATGATGATCCCACTATGATTAGAATGCTTGAGGATATCACAGGGGTTGATGCTAAGACGATACCCTTTGATGAAGAAAAGGTATTGTCCTTGTTCCACGATACCAGTGCTCTTGGGGTAAGCCCCAAGGATTTAGATGGATGCGAGTTGGGTTGCCTTGGAGTACCTGAATTTGGTACCGACTTTGTTATGCAGATGGTTAAGGAAGCCAAGCCCAAGACATTTTCAGACCTGGTTCGTATATCAGGCCTGAGCCATGGTACTGATGTTTGGCTCAACAATGCCCAGACACTGATAAAAGAAGGAACCTGTACCTTGTCAACCTGTATATGTACCCGAGACGATATAATGACTTATCTTATCAATACCGGGGTAGAGCCAGGACTTTCCTTCAAGATAATGGAGAGTGTTCGAAAAGGTAAGGGTCTAACTCCTGAATGGGAGGAGGCTATGCTGGCAGCCAATGTACCTGAATGGTATATCCGTTCCTGTAAGCAGATAAAATATATGTTCCCCAAGGCCCATGCGGCTGCTTATGTAATGATGGCATTCCGTATAGCCTACTTTAAGATATATTATCCTCTAGCTTATTATACGGCTTATTACTCAATCCGTGCTTCGGCATTCAACTATGAGATAATGTGCCAGGGACAGGCTCATCTTGAATCGGTAATGGCAGACTACAAACGTAGAATGGGCACCTTATCCAAGAAGGAGCAGGATACATACCGGGACATGCGCATAGTACAGGAGATGTATGCTAGAGGGATTGCATTTGAACCAATAGATATTTATAGAGCCGATGCCCATAGATTCCAGATCGTAGGAGACAAGATTATGCCATCCTTTAGATCCATAGACGGAATGGGCGACACTGCTGCTAATGGTGCAGTAGAGGCGGCAAAGCAAGGAAAATTCTTATCCAGAGAGGATTACAAGGTACGCAGCAAGGTGAGTTCTACAGTAGTAGACACTATGGCAAGACTCGGGCTCTTTGGAGACCTACCCCAGTCCAACCAGATGTCATTGCTGGACTTCCTGTAAAAACCTGTACCGGGTACCGATTTGGCCTGTACCGGGTACAAAACTGGCCTGTACCGGGTACACAAATAAATGTCGCCTTGATTTTATCAGGGCGATTTTTTATAACAGATAATGCTGTATTATTTGAGGTTGTGTAATCAATTTGGTACTACTTAAAACAGAATTTAGATAAATATTATAAATAATTGCGTTAATATTTTATAATCACCTATCCATTTTAATACTTTCAGCACTTTATAGGTGTAATCATGATTATTACATCAAACTCTCATGAGAGAAAGGAGATAAATGTGAAAGAAGAAAACGAAATTGTACGATTTGTCGAACCAATATTACTCTTCTCATTGAAGCGAGTCAGTAATCGAGCAGATGCTGAGGATCTTGCTAGCGAAATTATTCTACATGTTTTGGATGGCATCAAAAAATATGATATTGTGTGTCTCGATGCATGGGTATGGCGAATAGCGCATAATCGTTATGCACGATTTTGTGAGGAGAGAAAAAGCAAAGTGGAGATTTGTTGCGAAGAGTTTACCATTGACCTTATCGGTGACTACGATGTTGTGGATGAGGATGGGATTAGCAATGAATATGAGACAATATTTCGTTATCTCCACACATTATCTTCTGAGTACAAAAACATACTGGTTGATTACTATATCGGTGAACTATCTGTAAAGGAACTTGCTATAAAGTATCAGCTTCCTGAAACTACAATCAAATGGCGTCTGAATGTCAGCCGCCAGAAGATCCGTGATAGAATCAGCTCATATTCGAAAGGAGAATTTATAATGGATAAGGTGTATAAACGCATCAACTGGGAAACATCTTCCTGCAATGGTTCAATGAATGCAAGTGCTTATCTTTCAAATCAAGTTGCTCGTGCAATATGCGAAGCGGCATATGAAGAACCACTAACGATCGAAGAAATCAGCCTTAAAACAGGGCTTCCGACAATGTACATTGAAGACGCTCTTCCCAATCTAATATACGGAGATGCTATACAAAAGATAGGCAAAAAATATAGCACTGATTTCATTATTCTCCGTCTGAAGGATAGAACTCAGATGGAAAATCATTTCAAACCGTTGATTGGAAGCATTTCGGATTATTTCGAAGGGTTATTTTCAGAATGCGAGGAAAAAATAAATGAAATGAGCTTTTATGGACATGATTTCGGTATAAGGCGTCTTGGATACATTGCATTACCACTTTCCCTAAGAGAAAAGGTGAGATATATTAAAAATAATATTCTTAACCTTGAAAATGGTCCGTTTCCTCCACGAAAGGATGGCGGCTATGGATGGTTTATTGTTGAAGAATCGAAGGATGAAAGTGATATAGGTGGTGAGTACACATCAGGCTGTAACATCACAGAGGGAGAAGTTGATTTTATTTATTGGTATAACATTGGTAAATATTTCTGCAATGATATTTATCAAAATGGTGGTACGATATGGCTTTCTGAAAATAGTATACCGCATAAATGTATCAATGGCGTCATTCCAAATGGTATTCTTACCGAAGACGATATTGTTCGGCTTTTACAACGTAATCTTATAATCAAAACAGACAGCGGTTATAAATTAAATTTTGCCTGCTTCACGCAGGAACAGTTTACTGAATTTACAAAGATATTTAGAATTCAGGATAGTAGGCTTGAAGAGATGTTGGTTGAGTTAATTCAAATTATCAAAAAGTGTTTTGTTGGATTTGTTCCTAAACGTCTTGATAGTCAGATCAATCAATGGGTTTCCGGTTTTGTACACAGTATTAATGGCTATGTTACAGACGAGTTGATTTCAAGAGGAGTCCTTGAAAATCCTAGTGATGATAAGCCGCTTACAAATGGTGTCTTCTATGTTGAAGGAAAATATATAAATGTGTGATACTTATCAGTCTGTACCGGGTACCGTACCCGGTACAGACTGATTTGGTACCCGGTACAGTACCGGGTAGAGGAGAACTTAAAAACTTGAAATAAACTTGAAAAAACTTGAAAAATGCAAACAAAAAACCACTTTGCAAAGGGGTAACCTCTGAAAGTGGCTTAAATACTAGCTTTTTTATTAGCAGCTCGTAGGGGAATCGAACCCCTGTTTCCGCCGTGAGAGGGCGGCGTCTTGACCCCTTGACCAACGAGCCGTGGAACATTACTTATAATATACTATTCTCTAGAAAAAAGCAAGTACTATTTTAAAGTTTTTTTAATTGTTTTATGAATTGATACAATAAACTTGAAAATGAAAGAATATAATGGAAAACTATGTATTGACATACAAATATTTACATAGTAATATAGATTTATTAGTAATAATATGTAATATAATATCATTTGCGTATACTATATATTCTTAATTTTTTATTCTGATCTGTATCTAGGCACTCGCCATTTATATCCATATAAATTATCATAAAATTAGAAGGAATGATAACATGATTATACCTTGTGCTGATAATAGTTGTAATAATATTGATGAAGAGGTAAAGAGTGAGGAATGGAGACAAGAAATGTTGGAAAATGATATATCTGAAAG
>JGI24709J26583_10002598_pt1 | contig 14759 bp, 15 predicted proteins | sample BioPla2DNA1_FD_26583 | JGI IMG/M metagenome (IMG submission 26583) | reverse complement strand
AATATAAAAAATGGTTTAAAAGAATATATAACAAACACAACAATAATTGATGAAATAGATCAAAATTATGAAAATTTAAAAATTGAAATATCAGAATTTGANGCNGAANTAAAANTAGTTGCTGAAAATGCAATTAATAAAAAAGTTATTGTTGCTAGTAGTGCTTTTGACTTTTTATCAAAATACGGCTTTGAAGTAATAAATATCCATGATAAAGATGAAGAAACCTCTACTACATCAGTAAGTAGAGCTAAAAACGCCTTTAGTAGTAATGAAAATTCAAGTATATTTGTTTTAGATTCAACTAACTTAGAAACAGAAGAAATAGAAGCAATGACTAGCCTAGGAGCAGAAATAAAAACTGTTCACTCACTTGTTAACTTAACTGACCAAGAGAGAGATGAAGGCGAAAATTACATGTCATTTATGAAAGCATTTTTAGAAGCAATTAAAGCCGAAGTATACTAAACTTCGGTTTTTCAATTGACTTTAAGTCATATTTATTGTAAAATCTACCTATAACTTGGAGCAGTACTCAAGAGGCTGAAGAGGCGCCCCTGCTAAGGGCGTAGGTCGGGTTTGCCGGCGCGGAAGTTCAAATCTTCTCTGCTCCGCCATTATGTTTATTAAAGTCTTATACAAGGCTTTTTTTATTTCAAAAATTTGACTGAAAGCCTAATTATGGTATTATTTAACAACTAATGGGGGTTGGAACTACTAATATACAATCCTCTCGGATTGTTTTATTTAGGGGATATTTTATGAAAAAGAAAAAATCATTAGAACAAAAAATTTATGAAAAATTGGGAGTTCGCTCATTTAAAAAACTTGTTATAGGTGCAGTAAGTCTTCCTATTAAAATTTTTTGTAAAATTCTCCGTAGAGATTATAATGAAATTGACAAAANTGATGGTTCTAACTATTTTTTAAATACTAGAAAATATGGAAAAGATGCTCCTGAAAAGTTCATGAAAATGTTANNGTTCAAATGGCATAATTCATACACTTGGATTGCTTTTTAACATATATTATTTGATAAAATCACCTGATTTAGTATATAAAATTTTTTATTCAATACTTATCTTATTAAATAGTTATTGTGTTATGCTTCAGAGATATAACGGAATAAGAATCAGTAATTATAATAAAAGAAGAAAAGAACTAGATAAAAGGCAAGAAGAACAAGAAAATAATAATATAAACTCATATACTTTAGCTAAAACTAAAGAGCTTGATTATCATATTAAAATACAATCATCATCTTTAAAAGAGGATATAAAAGAACTTAAAGAATTAAGAATTACTGTTTTAAGTCTTAATAATCATGAAGAGTTAAACATTAATAATGGTGGACATACCAAGACTTTAACTATCAATAAGTAAAAAAACTTCATTTCTGAAGTTAATTTGCTTTTTTAACTAATGAATAACTTTTTTGATTATTTAATTCTTGATTACAAGTAGTAAGAATTTCAATTTTTATCTTACTATCATCAAAGACAAAATCAACTATATCATCTATTACTAAATTTATTTTTTCAATGCACTTTTCTTTTAAATTTGTATCTAAAAAAGGTATTTTATGAATAAATTTATTAGTTAAATCAGTTTGAGAATTTAAAACATATTCCTTTTGAGCATTTAACTCACGAGCACTAACGGTATTTAAACTAAGTAATCTTTGAGTTTTATAAACAATACTTAAAAGAGCATTTAATAGTGGATTTAACACACCTACTATAGATTCCATACTATATTTAGTTCGCTCATATATAGCAGCTCCAATATCAGCAAATTTTAAAACAATTCCCTCAAGTGATTTAGGTACTACCATATTAAACGGAAACATATGTGCTAAAATTGCATTTTGTTCTTTGTCATTTAACTCAAAGTATTCAAGTGAGTTATCAAGAGCAATTCTCGCATGGTTTTTTGTTTGATTAAATAGCTTTTCTTCTCCTAGTTCTTCATTAAGAAAAAAGTCATGTAAAAGAGAAGCTCTTGTTACAGATACATAATCAAGATTTAAATTAGTTGCTATCTTATATGCAATTTTAGCAACTCTAATTGAGTGATCGTATCTAGTTACTCCATGATGAGTTTCATCTTTTAGTTTCATATATTTTTCATTAGTTATAAATTCATTTAATATTTCTTCAAATTCCAAATGTTGTTCCAATTATTTTACACCTCAGATATTAATTATAGCATAATTATAGCATATTTAAAATAAAATATTAAAAAAAATATAAATTTATGATATATTTAATTAGTGAGGTATTATGATAGTATTTATTACAGGACCAATGTTTAGTTCAAAATCAAAAAGAATGGAAGAATATTACAGCAGTGCTACATATAATAATAGTGATGATGTTTTAGTATTTAAACCATCTAAAGATACAAGAGATGATGGATATATAGAATCTAGAAGCGGAAAAAGAATACAGGCTATTAAAATAGATAGTCTTCTTGAAATACCAAAGTATATTACTGAAAGTACTACTGACATATTTATTGATGAAATTAATTTTTTTGAAAATATCCCCGAAGAGCAAAATCTTTTAACTGGAGAATTCTTTATTGAAAGAGAAAAAAGAATTCATACTATTATTTTATTATTTGAATATTTAAATTATGAAAAAGGCATAAATATCTTTTTAGCAGGTCTTGATTTTAATTCAGAACGAAAACCATTTGGAATTGCTCCATTTTTAATTAATATAGCTACATCTATTGATAAATTAAATGCAAGATGTGTTAAATGTCCTGCTCCAGCAACTCATACTAACTATAAAGGTATTAAAGATGTTGAAGTTGTTGTTGGTTCTGATGAATATGAAGCACTATGTGCCTATCACTGGTTTAAAGCTCAAAGAGAAAAAGATCCCGAGTTTTTAGAAAATAACATTAAAAAACTTGAGTTAAAACCTTAAAATTTCATTTTTTTAGCCTATTTTACGGTAAAAAGCCAATTATATAGTAAAAGGTATTGCAAAATAACTAATTTTATTATAGAATTAAATAGGTTTCCAAGAACGGGCTTGTAGCTCAGCTGGTTAGAGCGCACGCCTGATAAGCGTGAGGTCAATGGTTCAAGTCCATTCAAGCCCACCATTATATGGCCCGTTGGTGAAGCGGCTTAACACACTGCCCTTTCACGGCAGCACACATGGGTTCGAATCCCGTACGGGTCACCAATTTGAAATCTAATCACTCAATAGAGTGATTTTTATTTTTTTTAAAAAAAACAAAAAAACCACTCTTAAAAAGTGGAATGCTACCGCTGTGCGTTAACTCGGGTCTAGCCCTCCTTAGAAAACCAATTCAGGCTAAATAGTGAATTTCTTTACTGATGTAATAATTATAGCGAATCTTTTATTTTATTTCTTGAAAATTATAATACCAGCTATCATTATAATAAGTCCGATAAGTTTTGATATTTCAAATGTTCCTTTGTCAGTTCCAAAAAGAGCAAAGAATTCAATTGCATATGCCACTGTAACTTGAGCAATTAATATAAGCATTGTTGCTTCTGCTGGTCCTAGTTTACCAATACTTTTAATTACTGTAAAAGTTATAAAGGCTCCGATTACTCCACCTAATAAATATAGTTTATTAGAGACACTGAAAACCGAGAAGATATTTTTAGTATCAAAAGCAAGCCAAATTATTATAGTCACTATAAGAGCACTTAACTGGATCCATATATTAGCACTCCACATACTTGATGATTCCATTACTCTGGTATTAAATACTCCTTGCACGCTCATTAAAAGCCCTGCTAGAAGAGCAAATGTTATTCCCACTTATAAAAACACCTCTTGTATAAAGTGTTCCCATTTTAAAATAAATAATTACAAAAAAAGATATCATTTAGATACCTTGTGAATAATTAGTTCTATTTTCTCTGATATTATTTCTTCGTCTATTGTTTCAGCTTCAATTATAAAATAAAGATTTTCAATATTGTTTTTTATTTCTTTNGTAAAGTGTTCACGGATTGCTTCTGCTTTAAAACGGGGTTTTTTTTGAGTGGTTTCGGTTAGATTAAATCCACTCATTTCATCTATTATTAGCTTTAATGAAAAACCCTCTTCTGTTTCAGCTTTTTTTATAAGGATTGGTTTAAATTCGTTTCCAACTTTAACATAATAACCAATTTCATATTTGGTTAATTCAAAGTCTTCTTCATGTATATATTTAATATGAGATCCTTGGAATAAATTTACATCGTAATTAAAACTAATTACTCCATCAAGTACCATTACATAGTCATTTTTACCACTAAACATATAGGTTTTAGTACTTTTCATTAAGTGGTTAGTTAAAAGTAAAAGAATAACTACTAATAATACTAAACCAATTATTATAGTTTTTAAATTATTTAATTTTTTTAGTTTTTTCATATTTACACACTTCTTTCATCTAAAATTATTTCTAAATATGATTCTTTTGTTATTTCCTCTCCTACTTCAATAGATGAGGATAAAACATTTCCAAATCCAGTTATATTATAAGGGATATTCATTAAATTTGCTAGGGTCTTTACTTCACTGCTCTTCCACCCTATTATATCAGGCATTACTTGGTCAGAAGAATTTGTTACTAAAAATACTTTAGACGTAGATATAACTGAAGTATCGTCTTTAGGAAACTGATTAATAACCTTATTTCCATTTCCGATTATAATGGGAGTTAAGTTTTTATCTATTAGGGCTTTTTTAACCTTTTCAATATCTTTATTTAAATAATTACTTAAAGTTACAATCTTACTTATATCTGTATCATTATCTCTTAAATCTAAGTTTTTATACTTAGCAATTGATTCAACAACACTTTTAACTATACTTGATAATACTCTTGTAGTATTATTAAAATCTTTAGCTGAAACATAAATAATATATTCTGGATCTTCTTTAGGAAAAGCTCCTAAAAATGAGCGGATATTTTTATTACCTCCACCTACATAGCGACCATTTTCAATATAGTTAGAAGTACCTGTTTTACCAATTAAGGTTGTTGCGTCAGTTTGGTATGCGGCTCCTGTTCTTCTACTATCTTCTCCATTAACAGTTTCATCCATAAGTTCGATTAGTTTTTCGATAGTTTCTTTTTTAGCTACTTTTTTTAATTCTTCTCTTTTACCTTCATAGACAACTTCATTTGTATTAGGATCTACTATTTTAGAAATTATATAGGGTTTTAGTACAGTTCCATTATTAGTAAGAGCTGTCATTGCTTTTAAATTTTGAATTGGTGTTGTTGTTAGACCTTGTCCATATGAAGCACTTGCAAGCTCTGAGTCAGCAACTAATGATAATTTTCCAGAGTATTCACCAGGAAGCTCAATTCCTGTTTTTGAGGCAAAGCCTAGATCCTTATAAAATTCAGTTAAGCGGTCTTTCCCAACCCTTTGAGCTAGTTTGACCGCTGCTACGTTAGAAGAATATGTAAAACCAGTATCATAGGTAATATCTCCCCAGCCAATGCGGTTCCAGTCACTTATTGAGTATTTATCAACTAAAATAGATCCTGATTTATAGGTTTCTTCTTCATCATAATAGCCTTCTTCCATTGCGGCCATATATGAAAATATTTTCATCGTTGAGCCTGGCTCATATTCAAAAGATGTTAGAGGGTTATTATAATTGGTTATTTTAAGCACATTTGGATTAAAACTTGGTGATGATGATGAGCCTACTACTGCTCCTGTTTTAGCATCAAGTATGGTAAAGGTTGCCCAGTCAGGATTACTTTTATTAATCTCTAAAATAGCATTTTCAAGGTACATTTGAATATTAGAATCAATAGTTAAATGAATATCAAATCCTTCGGTTGCTGGATGGATCTCTTGAGGAGTATTAGCAATTGGATATCCATAGGCATCTTTTTCATAATAAACCGTTCCATCCTTGCCTTTTAACTTATCATTATATTTTATTTCAATTCCCATTTCGCCATTCATTTCATCATTTTCATTAGTTCTAGCATAGCCAATTATATATGAGGCAAAATCTCCATAGGGATAATCTCTTTTTGTTGTCGGAATAAAATCAATTCCGGGAAGCTCTAAGGCCTCGATTTCTTGTTTTTTTAGTTCGGTTAAGCCTTTTGCTGATGAGCCAAATTCTACTTGATAAAGACCTTCTAAACTTAATCTCTCTAGTAGATATTCTTCACTAATATCTAATACTTCACTTAGTTTTCTTGCAGTACCAACTTTATCAATAACATGTCTAGGTCTTGTGATATCACTTGTTCTTGATTCTGATAAATATGCAATTAAAGTATAGGAACTTACATCTTGTGCTAGTACTTCACCAAGTGAGTCATATATGGTTCCTCTATTTGCTTTTATTTTCTTTGATGCTGCTTTTTTATTAATTGCCATTTGTTTTAAATCAACACCATGTACAGTTGGACTTACTGCTATATATAGTATTCTTACAGATATTACTACAAATAAAAAAACAATTATAATTATAAACCAGCCATTTATTTTTACACAATTGTTTTTTCTTTTCACTTATATCACCATCTATTTAATTATTATAATGTTGTCATTATTATAACTCAAACCATGCTCTTTAGCAATATCTTGAATATTAGTAAGGCTTGCTAGTTCATTAATTTTCATTGTTAAACTTTCATTAATAATTTCTTGCTTTTCTAATTTTTCTCTTACTCTCTCTACTTCAATGTTACTTTTAGATAGTAAACTTTTAGAATATACAACTGAAACTGGAATAGCAAGAACTACTAATATTAAAATAAAGCTTAAGAACTTATCTAATCTGGTAAATTTTATTTTTTTCATGTTATAACCTCTCTATTATTCTTAATTTCGCACTTTTACTGCGACTATTTTCATTTATTTCATTACTACTAGGAGTAATGGGTTTTTTATTTATTAATTTTATTATTGGTAAATACTCTTTAGGTATTTCAGGAAGTCCCTTTACTATTTTATTTACCTCACTTTTTTCTTTAAAGATATGTTTTACGATTCTATCTTCTAAAGAATGAAAACTTATTACACATATTCTTCCACCTTTATTTAAAAGCTCGATTGCCTTATATAAAGTTTCTTTTAATACCTCTAGTTCATTATTAACTTCAATTCTAATTGCTTGAAATATTCTTCTTTCGGGATGGTTTTTTAAAAAATACTTTAAAGGAACGGAAGATTTTATAATTTCTACTAATTCTTTAGTATAAATTATTTCTTTTTCTGCTCGTTTTTTAATAATGTTTTTAGCAATACTTTTAGAATATCTCTCTTCACCATAGGTAAAGAAAATATCGATTAACTTTTCATAGCTATAGTTATTAACAATATCTTTAGCACTTAGAGAAGCATTCTTATCCATTCTCATATCAAGTACAGCATTTTGCATAAAACTAAAGCCACGATCTTTTTCATCAATTTGAGGACTTGATAAACCTAGGTCAAAGATAATTCCATCTACTTTAGTAATATTTTCTTCAGCTAATTTTTCTTTTAAGAAAGAAAAGTTAGAATAAAAGATTTTAAAATTATTACTAATATTAGATAATACCTTCTCACTGTAAGAAGTTGCATCTTCATCTTGATCAAAGGCGAAAAGGAAACCCCTTCTTAATCGCTTTAAAACCTCTTTTGAATGTCCGCCATAACCGAGAGTAGCATCAACATAAATACCATCGGGATTTATATTTAAGCCATCTATAACTTCTTTTTTTAAAACACTATAATGTTTCATATTCACCTGATGTAAATAAATTTTCGGCTATGTCTGCTAAGTTGTCTTCGTTTTCTGATAAGAACTCACTCCATGATTTACTTGACCATATTTCAAGACGGTCATTTGCGCCGATTATAACGCATTCTTTTGTTAAATCGGCGTAAGTAACCAATGGGGAGGTAATGTTGATTCTTCCTTGTCGGTCGAATTCACATTCAGTAGCGCCTGATAGAAAGAATCTAGTGAAGTTTCGAGCATCTTTATTTGTAAATGGTAATGTTTTTAAACGAGATACTATTTTGTTCCAGTCATCAAGTGAATAAACAAAAAGACATTTATCAAGACCACGAGTTACAATAAACTTATCACCTAGCTCTTGTCTAAACTTACTAGGTATAATAAGCCTTCCCTTATCATCAACATTGTGATGATACTCTCCCATAAACATATAAATCCCCCACTTTCTTCCACATCATGCCACTGTCTACCATTATATTACAATAATAATTTAAATTAAGCAACCTTTTTCCACTATTTTTCATAACTTTTTTAGCTCTTTACATTTTATTGTCAAATAAAAACACTTAAATTAATAAGTGTTGTTATAAAGCTGGCATTAATACTATTCTAAAGGAACTGTTTGTCGCTGGATTACCAGCACTAAAACTAAAATCAAAAATTCCAGCATGAGATCCATTTTTATCACAGCCACCCCGGGCAAACCACGGATAATATTTATAAGGAAGTCTTGACCTGCTGCCATCCCAAGAGCCAGGAGTAATTCCTTCCCATCCATCACCAGCCCATCTTGCTGCACCACTGCTTGTTTCATAAACAGCATCACCATATTTTGAAAGGTCATATGAAAAACCGATTTCATTTAAATAATCTTTTTCATAGGTAAAATATTTATCAATATATTTGGGATTTATTAAAGCAATTTCATCACCATTATTAAAACCACTAATTCCAACCATATTATTATAATTAGCCATTACTCTTTCATAGGCACCGCCAGCCATATCATAGATTCCATAGATATTATAGGTAGTACTTGCTTTCATTCCGTTTTCGGTATCATATGAGATGCAATCAGGTTCATCAAAAGCATTAACTGAAGAGCCTGAGCACCCACTTACATAACCATTGTATGAATTGTTCCAAACTTCTTTATCTGCTCCATATTTAGATGCAGAAAGATATGCTACTGCTCCCCACTCAAGGTTAGTTATCAGATGAGTATCTACTTCATTCTTATTCCAGCCATAAATATTAGTTTTATCTTTCATGTTAAGAGATACTTCATAAGCCGTTTTAGTATCTATATTTCTCCATGTTAGAGTATTAGGTATTATCTTAGGAGTTAGACTACTGTTGTTACAATTTTCTGGATTTGAATCTTGATTACAAGGATGATTTTCTTCTGCAATGCTCGGTTCAAATTTAGCTATCCAAAAGCCTAACTTTTCACCATCAAATTGAAAGGCAGGATGAAGAAAATAATTCATGCTAGTATTATTATGTTGATAATTATAAGAACTATTTTGAATATCAGTTTTATCTTTAGAAATATTACTATTGCCTTTTAAAAACTTAATATCTATCGTGCCTCTATTATTATCATGATAACCACTTGTTATTTTATAGGCATATCTTGGTATCCAGACCCAGTATGAGCCATCCCCAGATTTTGCATTTGCCCATCTTTTTTCATTATAGTCATACCAATCAGAATCATCTTCAGTTGTTTCAGTTTCTTCGTTGTTTTCACCCCATTTAATAGGTGTCATTCCATTTAAAAGTACTGGATGGTTTACTCCTTTTTCTTTATTGTATCCTTCATATTTTTCTATATTTGTTATGTTATCTACTATATAAAATGTTAAAAATATTAATATAACAACTAAAACTTTTTTCATACTTACTCCTATAATATTATTTTACCATAAAAAAAGGGATTTTATTTTATTTTTGTAAACTGTGAGTTATACAAGTTAGCATAAAATCCATTCTTATTAATTAACTCTTTATGAGTTCCTTTTTCAATTATATTACCCTTATCTATAACTAATATTAAATCAGCGTTTTTAATTGTTGATAAGCGGTGAGCAATTATAAATGAGGTTCTTCCTTCGGTTAGTTTATCCATTGCTTTTTGAACTAACTCTTCTGTTCTAGTATCTACATTACTAGTTGCTTCATCTAATATTAAAAGTGGTGCATCTTTAATCATTCCTCTTGCAATTGTAATTAATTGTTTTTGTCCGGCAGATATACTTTCATCATCTTTTATTTTATAATTTAGACCTTTATTTAAAGTTTTAATAAAATGATCTAGTCCGATTACTTTACATATTTCTTCTACCTTTTCATCTTTTATATTCTTATTATTATAAACTATATTTTCTCTTATAGTTCCTTCAAACAGCCATGTATCTTGAAGTACCATGATAAATAAATCATGAATATTTTTTCTTTTAATGTTTTTAATTGATTTTCCATCAATTAAAATATCTCCACTAGTAATATCATAAAATTTCATTAAAAGATTTACTAAAGTAGTTTTACCTGCTCCAGTAGGTCCGACGATTGCAACTTTAGAGCCTGCTTTTATCTTAGCACTAAAGTCATTTATTATTAGCTTATCTTTATTATATCCAAATTTCACATTTTTAAATTCAACGGTTCCTAAAGTGGTTTTAGGATTAATAATATCATGTTTTGTTTCTTTAGGCATTTCTTTTTCATTTAAGAATTCAAAAACTCTTTCACTAGCAGCCGNTGCACTTTGAAGNTGTCCAAGACCAGTTGCTATTTGTCTAAGAGGTCCTGAGTAGATTCTTATATACATAATAAATGCAACAATAACTCCGAAAGATATTACATTGTTTTTAACTAATAAAGCTCCAGTTATGCAGACTGCAATATAACTTAAATCACCTGAGAAGTGCATAAGCGGCTGCATTATACCCGAGATAAATTGACTTTTTAAATTAGCACTATATTCTCTAAAGTTAAGTTTATTAAACTTTTCAAGTGATTCTTCTTTGCCATTATATACTTTAACTATAGTATGATTTGAATATGCTTCTTCTATATATCCAGTAAGATCACCTAGAGCCTTTTGTCTTTTATTAAAGTATTTTTGACTAATATTTATTAAGAAAAACATTAGGGCAAAACCACCTAGAGTAGTTATTATTGCAACGGTTGCCATAATTGCATTAGTATAGTACATCATAAATGTTGCAGCAATTAAAAGTACACTAGAGCTTACTAAAGATACAATACTATTTTGAAATGATTGATTAATAGTATCAACATCATTAGTAATTCTTGATAAAACATCTCCATATTCATTTTCATCAAAGTATTTTAATGGAAGTTTATTTATTTTATTTGAGATATTTTCTCTTAAGTCTTTAGATAATTTATTAGAAGCATCTGCCATAAGTAAACTTTGAATTAAACTTATTAAAGAACTTATAAAGTAGATAGCAAGTAACATTATAGATAAACTTTTAACTTTATCAAAATTTATCTCAGAAGTTTTTCCGATTACATCTATTAACTCACTAGTTTTATTAGGAGCTATAATTGTTATTACTGATGAGGTTATTGCAAGAATAATACTAATTATAATTACTTTATGATATTTCTTAGAATAATCAATTAAGTTTTTGATAGATTTTCTAAAATTTGTTGGTTTTTCAATTTTTCTATTTCCTCTCATTATAAATCCTCCTCACTTAACTGTGATTTAGCAATTTCTTTATAAATCTTACTCTTTTTTAATAGATTTTCATGATTATCAAAATTAATCATTTTTCCATCTGAAAGCACCATAATTTTATTAGAATGCATAATTGAGCCTATTCTTTGAGAAACAATTATATTAATTTTGTCTTTNGTATATTTATTTAATTCTTTTCTTAATCTATAATCGGTATTATAATCAAGAGCTGAAAATGTATCATCAAATATATAAATTTCTGGTTTTCTTAAAATTACTCTTGCTATAGATAGTCTTTGTTTCTCTCCACCTGATATATTAGTTCCTGATCTAGCAACATGATAGTTATATTTATCATCGAGTTTATTTATAAATTGACTTGCCTGAGCTATATTAGTAGCTTGATCAAGTTCTTTTTTACTTACTTTTTTATTTCTTCCGTAGTTTAAATTTTCTTTAATGCTTCCACTAAACATTCCAGCTTTTTGAGGTACATAACCGATTTTTTCATAAAGCTCATCTAATTTATACTCTTTTATATTAATATCATCGATTAATATTTCACCGCTGGTTACATCATAAAATCTTACAAGCAGATTTATTAAAGTGCTTTTACCACTTCCAGTTGAGCCAATGATTCCTAGGGTTTCTCCTTTGTTTATTACAAAGGAAATATCTTTAAGTAGATAATCATCGGCGTCTGGATATTTAAATGAAACCTTTTTAAATTCTAACTTTTCTATTTTACTAGGGATAATACTACCACTTAATATTTTAAGGTCTTCATCTAATACTTCATTAATTCTTTTAGCTGAAACATTAGCTCTTGGATACAGCACAAAAATAAATGCCAGAGTAACAAATGACATTAGAATCATCATTGCATAAGTAGAAAAGACAATCATGTCACTAAATAATTCGAGTTTTAAGTCAGATCCATCTATTAAATAAGCTCCGACTAAATAAATAAGGATCGTTAGTGTATACATTACAAAGTTCATTACTGGCCAAAGTGATGACATCATTTTTTGAGTAAAGGTTTGGGTTTTAGTTAAACTTTCATTTACTTCATCAAATCTTTTAGTTTGATATTCTTCAGCATTAAATGCTCTTATTACTCTGATGCCCGTTAGGTTATCTCTTGATGCTCTGTTTAAATTATCTATCTCGGTTTGAATCTTTTTAAATTTTGGAAGTACAAAAGTTATTAATATAATAATATAAACAACTATTATAAATGTTGCTCCTGCAGTTATTAGTGTCCACTGTAAACTTTTATTTGATATTTTTAAAATTGCCCATATAGCTAATATAGGTGATTTTATTAACATCTGCATTCCTGTTGAAATAAATACTTGAATTTGAGTTGTATCATTAGTTGTTCTGGTTATTAAGCTACTACTTAAAAACATTTTTATATCTTCCATACTAAAAGATAAAACTTTATTAAATAGTTTTTCTCTAATTCGAAAAGAAAAAGAAGATGATACATAAGCTGATAAATAACCAACAATTATTGCCGAAAACAAACTTCCAAGAGCACATATAAACATATAAAAGCCGAGTCTTAATATATCATTTATAAGTGTTCCTTCAGTTCTTACTAATGCGGTTATTTCAGCCATTATTTCAGGTACTTTTAAATCTAAAAAGACTTGAAATAATATAAGTAAAAAAGCTATAAATATTAATAATAGCTCTTTTTTATTTAATTTTTTTAATATTTTAAACATAAAATCCTCTCTAACATAATTTTACCTCTTCATCAATATATGAAATACACATACTTGAATCGATTATTTCTTTAGTAACTGGATTTACTAATTCTTCTAAGTATTTTTTATCATAAAGATCCTGAAGAGTAATTTCATCTTTGCAGTCTTCTTTTAAATAACAAAGCTTTGCTGCTTCTTTAATTTTAGTATTAATTACATACATTAATCTTTCTTTGTGTTTTTTTTCTGCTTTATAAACAGAAACAGATATAATTAAAATTGATATTCCAATAAATAAATAGATTAAATAATTAACTTTAATTTTTCCCATAATAATCTTCCTTAAATTTATCTCTGTACTCTAATATATTATCATTTTTGATTGCTTTTCTTATTTCTTTAGTAATATTAATTAAAAAATTAATATTATGAATCGATAAGAGTCTTGCTCCAAATGTTTCATTTGCTACTAATAGGTGTCTAATATAACTTTTGGTATAACTCTTGCATGTATAACAATTACAAGTTTTATCAACAGGAGTAAAATCTTCTTTATATTTAGCATTTCTTAAATTAATCTTACCATATTTAGTATATGCATGACCATGTCTTGCAAGTCTAGTTGGAACTACACAATCAAATATATCTACGCCTCTGATAACCCCTTCTATTAAATCGATCGGATCGCCCACTCCCATTAAATATCTTACCTTATTATTAGGTAAATAAGGAGTACTATATTCAACTGCTTTATACATTTCTTCTTTACTTTCATTGTCATTAGCAACCCCACCAATCGCATAGCCATCAAATCCTATTTTAACTGTTTCCTGGGCAGAATATTTTCTTAAATCTTTAAAATACCCTCCTTGAACAATTCCAAATAGACTTTGTTTTTCATTATTATGAGCAGCCTTACATCTTTCTGCCCATCTTAAAGTTCTCTCTANNCTATTTTTTAAATAATTATAATCAGCNGAAGCTGGAGGACATTCATCAAAAACCATAGCAATATCTGAATCAATATTATTTTGAATCTTGATTGATAATTCTGGAGTTAAAAAAAGTTTGCTGCCATCAATATGACTTTTAAAAGTTACTCCATCTTCAGTAATATCTTTAGGTCTTGCTAAACTAAAAACTTGAAAACCACCACTATCAGTTAAAACAGGACCATCATAGTTCATGAATTTATGAATGCCACCGGCTTTTTTTATAATTTCATCACCAGGGCGAAGATGAAGATGATAGGTATTTGCTAGAATTATTCCAGCGTCTAAACTTTTTAATTCTTCTGGCGCGAGCGTTTTAACAGTTGCCTGAGTTCCAACTGGCATAAACATTGGAGTTTCAAATGTGCCATGATTAGTTTCAATAGTACCTAGTCTTGCATTGGTATCTTTTTCTTTTTTTAATAATGTATATTTAACTTTCATTTTTATCCTTTTTAAAAATAAATTTTTCTGGTTTTGAAACATAAGATCTAACTATAGTACCACAATTCAAACAAATAACATGCATTAATTTTTGAGAATGAAAACTAAATGGATAAGCAGGACTTACCCCACCATTATTAGATTGTTT
>JGI24709J26583_10002593_pt1 | contig 14783 bp, 13 predicted proteins | sample BioPla2DNA1_FD_26583 | JGI IMG/M metagenome (IMG submission 26583) | reverse complement strand
CGCATCCAAGTTGGGTATTTCAAGAAGTTATGTTAGTAGAATTGAAAAGAAGGCACTCAAAAAGTTACGAGAGTGTTTTGATTAGAAAAATCCACTTAAAATTTATATTTATACTAATATTTAAGGACTACTGTTATATAAATTATGTGATTAACATAAGCTAGATCCCTGATCTGGCTTATAAAAATCCTAATATTTAAAACTGTAGTCCTTATTGTATGTGAAAAGGATTTTAAACAATAATAAGAAGAAGTAAATTCTATGGACTATAGAAAGAGTTAAATGTTTATTTAATGTTGCTTTAATTTACAAATGTGTATATAATTAGAATATAATGAAAAATTAATAATCTAATAAAAAATTTAGAAAAGTAGTTACTAGCATAGTTTAATAAAATAAAACTTTTTTTTATATTGCTTTTATTTACAAATGTGTATATAATTAAAATAAGATAAAAAATGTTATATTTTTATTAATTTACACTAAGAATTGTTATGACAATTACCATGAAATAGTGTTTTTTTACAAAAGATTTAGGCAGAAGGGAATAACTGTTGTGGAAGTTGTTTTATATATTATTGTTTTTGTGTATGGTATTATGTTTGGAAGTTTTATGAATGTATGTATTTACAGGATTCCCAAAGAGGAAAGTGTAGTATATATTCAATCTCACTGTGTTAATTGTAACAAAAAAATACCTTGGTACGATTTAATTCCTTTACTTAGCTATTTTATATTAAGAGGAAAGTGCAGAAGTTGTAAATCAAAAATCTCAATTCAATATCCTTTAATTGAACTTCTTAATGGTTTATTATATGTACTTACTTTTATAGTAATGGGCTGGAGCATTACAACAGTTTTATCCTGTTTTGTAATCTCGGCGTTAATCGTTTTAAGTATTATAGATTTCAGAACTTATACAATTAATATATGGATTAATATATTCATATTGGTTATGGGAATCATTAAGCTTATTACTGAGATTATAGAGACTAGTGATTTAAGCTTAATTATATATTATTTATTAGGATTGGTTAGTGTAAGCGGTTTTCTACTTATTATATATCTTGTCACTTCAGGTAGAGGCATAGGAATGGGAGATGTTAATCTTATGGCAGCCGCAGGAATTTTCTTGGGAGTTAAGTTGATTGTACTGGCCTTTCTATTAGGTTGCATATTGGGATCGATTATACATATGATACTAATAAGATTTTTTAAACATGACCGAGTATTAGCTTTTGGTCCTTATTTGTCTTTTGGAATTATTATCTCTATCTTGTATGGAGAATCGTTGATTGCTTGGTATATTAATTATTTAATTTAATAAATGAGCTATTAAGTGGTTTACATCTAGAATTTGTAATTACAGCAAGGAGGAGGATAGATATGAAGAAATATAAGGTAGCAAATGATGATATGGAAATAGATATGACAGATAATTATGTAGCTAAGGAAAACACNGTATTAATAGTAGATGATTCTAGGTTCTCAAGAAATGTCCTTAAGGATATTCTAACCAGTGAAGGGTATGAAGTGTTGGGAGAAGCCGGTGATGGATTACAAGCTATTGAAATGGAGAAGAAACTAAAACCACAATTCATATTTTTGGATGTTGAGATGCCGAAGTTGGATGGTTTAGGAGCCATTCCAGCTATCTTAGAGAACAATCCAAATGCTTATATTATTATGTGTACTGCATTAGGCCAAAAGAAAATAATTGTTGATGCAGCAAAGGCTGGTGCAAAGGATTATATATTAAAGCCATATAAAAAAGAGAATATAATTAATGTATTAAATATTATTAAGTCAAGTAAAGAAAAAGAAAAAGAAAAAGAAAAGGATAATGTGGTTAAGCCATTTAAATCAAGTAAAGCTACTCCACTTAATAGTAGCTTTAAGTTAAGAGATACTTTATCAGCTAGAAAGAATGATGAAGATTCAAAGAGAGCTGAAGAAGAAAAGAGAGCCGAGGAAGCAAGAAAAGCTGAGGAAGCAAAGAAAGCCGAGGAAGCAAAGAAGGCCGAGGAAGCAAAGAAAGCCGAGGAAGCAAAGAAGGCCGAGGAAGCTAATAAGGCTGAGGAAGCTAAGAAGGCCGAGGAAGCAAAGAAAGCTGAAGAAGCAAAGAAGGCCGAGGAAGCTAATAAGGCTGAGGAAGCTAAGAAGGCTGAGGAAGCTAAGAAGGCCGAGGAAGCTAATAAGGCTGAGGAAGCTAAGAAGGCTGAGGAAGCAAAGAAAGCTGAGGAAGCAAAGAAAGCTGAGGAAGAAAAGAAAGCAGAGGAAGCTAAGAAGGCCGAGGAAGAAAAGAAGGCTGAAGAAGCTAAGAAGGCCGAGGAAGAGGCAATAAAAGCTGAGCAGAAGAGGCTTGCTGAGGAAGTTAGAAAGATAGAGGAAGCTATCAAATCTGAAGAAGATGATATAATTGTTGAAGATATTGACATTAATGATGTTCAACTCGACAATAAGGTTTATGTTCTACCTCCCCTCATGAGTTCATTTGATGAAGATGAAAAAAATGAAGAAGATGAAGAGGATTGGTTAAATGTTGAACTTAATGATGAAGAACTCGACAATTCTTTTGAAAATCAGAGCTTACTATCAGTAGATCTGAGTGAAGATATTACTCTTCCAAGTTATGAAGACTTGGTAATTGAATCTGAGGAAACTAACAAGCCTGCAGAAGAAAACATATCGGTTGAGTACGGATTTTTATTTACAGACCGTTTTGCATTATATGATCGTACAAGTAATAAGAAGCCTATTATTTCTCATAGAGTATCATTTGTAGGATCTGAATTTAGTGAACAAGACAATCATAATATGTTAGATGCTATACAGTCACAAAGCCTTGTTTTTGGGATGATTAAAGCTTATTTCTCATACGATAATAGGTTCAATTACATAACTAGTAGTGAAAGCCCTAATAAATCGAATGATAATAAACATAATCGCTTAGGATTTTTAAGTTTAGTAGGCTGTGATGAAATAAAATCTAAAGAAATTAGCATGTTTGATATATTGAACAAACCTATTGATTATAATGTTTCTAAGGAACTAGAGCTTAGTAAAGATGATACACATAAAAGCTATGTAAATGTATTAAAGGAAAAAGTTTTATGTAAACAATTATAATAGTGGGTTTAGATTCAAGGTATTAACAAATTATTATGATAGTAATAAGACCAAGGAGGAGAAATACCAATATGTTGAAATATAATATCGAACTTGAAAAGTTAAAATCTTTAAATGGATTAATTAGCTCTAAGAATGAAATGTCTGTACTAAATGGTATTGATAGCAAAGAATTATCTGAGGTTGAAAAGGAAGAACTTGCATCAGAAAAGATTCTGGATTCTGAAGGAAAAATCTCCAAAGATGTACAGACCTCTATAGACATACTTGCAAACCCTTATGGTGTGGTTAAATATACCTTTACTGGTGGCGTTGGGGTTTATGAACAAAGCCTAAGTTTTGACGAGACCTTTAGTAAACATGTGCAAATGATTCTAACTAATGAATATGCCGAGATTGATGATAATGCTAATATAAATGATATAATCGAGGTAATGGAAGATTTTGTTGGTAAAAGTAATATTAAGAGCTTAAATATATCATACAAACTCAATAATACAGAAGCTTTGGTAATAGCAGCCATGCTTGACATGGAGAGAAAAGCTATATTAAGGGCATTTGTAGATGAATCAGTATATGCCCATAATTCCTATAATGTAAACGTAATTTGGAGAATGGTAAACAGTACCAATCCTAGTATCCAGTGGTTTGTATATTTGATAAATGAAGTTATAGGTAAACATGATACCTTAACCCAAAATCAAGTACAAGAGGCCATCAAGAATTTGATTGACAAGGGAATTATAGTGGCTAAAGGAAGCCAATATGTTTTATCTGAAGAGTTTTTAATTCTATCTAATAGGATGATAGTTATTGATGATGTGATATCAGTGCAAACATATAAACAAGAAAATGATGGTGTAATAAATTCTGGATTCACATGTATACAAGCCGGTGTTCATGATTTACTTTTATTAGATTATGATGGAAATGAGATTAGTTTTGAAACCATCACCTCAACTCGGTTAATTGAATATATGGAACAGATATCTGATAGTGAAAAATACTTTAATAATATTAAGGCTTAAATGTCATATTTATTAAGGTAGAAGATTACCGAGTAACTAGATTTTGGGGGTGGAAAAGATAGAAGTAAAGAAGAAACGAATTGGCGATCTACTGATAGAAGCGGGCTTTATTGATGAAGAAACACTTCAGAAATCTTTGGAGATTCAAAAACAAGTTGGTGGTAGATTAGGCAAGATTTTAATAGACAACAACCTGGTTACTGAAACTCAGATAATGGAAGTGCTAGAATTTCAACTAGGTATACCATTTATTGACCTTAATGAAATTGAGATTCCTTCTGAAGTGCAAAGACTAATTCCTTATCAGTTGATATATAGGCATAATGTAGTACCAGTCAAGCTTGATATGACTTTACTATATGTAGCCATGGAGGATCCTCTTGATTTTATTGCAATAGAAGATATGAGGATGGCTACAAATTATGAAATAGTTCCAGTAATTTCATTTAGTGATGCAATAAGAAGTACTATAAATAGATTATACGGAAGCGAAACTGCTGATAAGGCTATAAAGGAGTTTCAAGAGGAGAAAGAAAGAAACAGTTTAGCAAGCGGTAACTTGCAGGATATACAATCTCTTGAAGTTGATAGTGCTCCTATTGTACGTCTTGTAAATTCTATGATTGAGCAAGCGGCTGTAAGTGGAGCTAGTGATATACATGTTGAGCCCCTTGAAGCTGAAGTAAGAGTAAGATTTCGTATAGACGGAAGGCTACAGCTAAAGCAATCTATTCCTAAGGAAGCACAAGCAGCGGTTGTTACAAGAATAAAGATATTAGCTGGATTGGATATAGCAGAAAAACGAGTTCCACAGGATGGTAGATCTGACTTTAGAGTTAAAGATAAAGTATTAAACTTGAGAGTTTCAGTCTTGCCAACGGTACATGGAGAAAAAGTAGTAATGCGTCTTTTAGATAAGACTAACTTCTTGATACCTAAGGAGAAACTAGGCTTTACTAAGGAAAACTTAAGTAAATTTGATGAATTACTCAAAAATCCTCATGGTATTATCTTAATTACAGGACCTACAGGAAGTGGTAAATCAACAACTTTATATACAATGTTAAGTGAGTTGAACCAGGTAACTGATAATATAATGACAGTTGAAGACCCAGTAGAGTATATGATAGATGGATTAAATCAAGTCCAGGTAAACACCAAAGCTGGATTGACATTTGCAGGTGCTTTAAGATCATTTCTTAGACAAGACCCAGATATAATAATGCTTGGAGAGATAAGAGATGCAGAAACTGTAGATGTAGCTATCCGTGCGGCAATAACAGGTCACTTGGTATTAAGTACCCTTCATACTAATGACGCTGTAAGTTCTATATCAAGATTGATTGATATGGGAGTACCTTCATATATGATAGCAGTATCACTTATGGGAATAATTTCACAAAGGTTAGTACGAAGGCTTTGTACCCATTGTGCTAAAGAATACATTCCTGCTGATCATGAAGTGAAATTTCTTGGACTTGGCGATGGAGAATACATATTTAAAGCTCCTGTAGGATGCTCTTTCTGTAACAACACAGGATACAAGGGAAGAGTGGCTGTACATGAGATTTTAACCATATCAAGAGGTATGAGGGATATGATTGCCTCTAATGAAAGTAATAGTGTTCTTTTAGATTATGCAATAGCTAATGGAATGACCACCTTAAAACAAGAAAGCATTCGATTAATTGAAGAAGGAATAACATCCTTTAATGAAGTAGTGGATATAACCTTTTCACAGGTATAATGCTAAATGGATATACTATAGATTATAATTATGGGGGTAATTATATGGATACAAAAGATCTGCTAATTAAGGCTGTAGAGATGAAATCATCAGATTTACATATAGTAACTGGTGTTCCTGCAACTATTAGAGTTAATGGTCGACTAACACATATAGACGAAAGTATTCTTCATCCAGAAGATACAGAAAGATTTGTAAAAGATATAATAAATAGGCAACAATGGGAAGTATTGAACAAAAAAGGTGAAGTGGATTTTTCGTATTCCATTCCAGGTGTTCAAAGATTTAGGGTGAATGCTTACAGGCAAAGAAACACCTATAGTGTTGCAATGAGATTGGTTAATACAAATATACCTACATTTGAAGACTTGGGATTACCCAATGTTATTAAGACTTTAGCAAACTGTAATAGTGGCTTAGTGTTGGTTACAGGGCCTACAGGTAGTGGAAAATCAACAACTCTTGCTAGCATGGTTGATATGATTAACAATACCAAGGATAGGCATATAATTACTTTAGAAGATCCTATAGAGTATCTATTTCGACATAATAAAAGTATTATTCAACAAAGGGAGATAGGGGTAGACTCTATAAACTTTGCTAATGCCTTAAGGGCTTGTTTACGTCAGGACCCAGATGTTATTCTTGTTGGTGAGATGCGAGACTATGATACTATATCCATAGCCTTGACTGCCGCTGAGACAGGTCATCTGGTGTTTAGTACTCTACATACTATAGGGGCAAGTAATACAGTAGATCGTATTATTGATGTATTCCCTTCCCATCAGCAGCAACAGATTAGAATACAGTTAGCAATGACATTACAAGGAGTAATATCACAGCAACTTATTACCAAGGCTGATGGAAAAGGTAGGGCAGTTGCAGTTGAGGTAATGATTGCTAATGCAGCTGTAAGTAACATGATACGTGAAGGTAAAGGACATCAATTAAATAGTATTATTCAATCAGGCGGAAGTCTTGGCATGCGTACTATGGATGATTCTTTAAATGAATTATATAAGCAAGGTAAGATAACAGGTGAGAGTGCTCTCGATTACTGTACTGACATAGATTATATGAAATCAATATTAAGATAATTTAAAGAAAGAGGGTATATAGATGCCAAAATTCTTTTACAAAGCAAAAAATATGGACGGTAAAATAATTGAAGGGGTATATGAAGCTCAAAATAGGGATGCTGTCATAAATATGATCCGCCAAAAATCCTATTTTCATCTAGAGGTTAAGGAATTAATTGAAAGAAAAGATATAAACGAGATGGGTGTATTTGGCAGGATCAAGCCTAAAGAGATTTCGATATACTGCAAGCAGTTCTCATCAATATTACGGGCAGGTGTTCCTCTTATACAATGTCTTGGTCTATTGGCTGAGCAGACAGAGAATAAGATACTGAAATCCATTACAAGTGATGTTCGAGAGGAAGTTCAAAAGGGGAGTAGCTTATCTCAAGCTATGGAACGTCATAACAATAAGCTTCCCCATATATTGATAAACATGGTGGCTGCAGGTGAAATGAGTGGAGGTTTGGATAATTCACTAGAAGTTATGTCAGTTCACTTTGAGAAAGAGCATAAGACAAAATCAAAAGTAAAAAGTGCTTTACGCTATCCAATCATTGTTGCTGTTGTAGCAGTTATAGTAGTTATTTTACTCCTAGTAAAGGTGGTTCCAGTATTTGAAGGAATATTTACTAGCTCTGGAAAAGAATTACCAGTGCCAACAAAAGCTTTATTAGCCATAAGTGACTTCCTTCAGAACAATGGTTTTGTCTTATTTGTTATCTTGGTAGTAATAATTGGTGGCTTAAAATTATTATTTATGGGGCAAGCACAGCAGTTGGCTTTGGATAAGTTCAAATTCAAAGCACCATTATTTGGGCCCTTTTTAGTAAAATCAGCGGCAGCTTCCTTTGCAAGAAACATGTCGTCTTTGATGTCTTCAGGTGTATCTATAACAGAATCACTGGAGATTACCGGTAAGGTTATAGGTAATAGCTATGCTTTTGAATGCATAGAAAGAATAATTGATCAAGTTAAAGAAGGAAAGGGACTTTATACTCCCATCAAAGAATCAAAGCTATTTCCTCCCATGTTGGAGAATATGATTATGCTTGGGGAGGAATCAGGAACCCTAGATGATATGCTTTTAAAAACTGCTGATTTTTATGAAGACGAGGTTGATAGGGCGGCAGATGCTCTTACCTCACTTATACAGCCGGCAGTAATTGTAGTCTTAGGTGGAATTGTAGCGTTTATAGTTTTAGCAATAGCACTACCTATGTTTGACTCTTTTAGTATGGCATCTTAATTGAGATATCAGAAGCTATTGTTTTTCCCAGAGAACAATAACTTATGATTATATATTATAATTTAATTTAATTAGGGATAAGGAGGAATATGTATTATGAAAAGAAAAAGTAATCAAAAGGGATTCACCTTAGTAGAGCTTATCATTGTAATCGCTATTTTAGGTGTTCTCGCAGCTTTACTAGTACCAAGAATCATGGGGAATCTTGAAAGTGCACAGAAGAACAAGGAAATAAGTAATGCAAGAACTATAGCCAGTGAGATTAGTACTTACAATGCAATTCAGAAGGTGAATAATGGTACTTTATTTGGAACATCAGCTGGAGGAGGAACACTGNCAGCTNCTNANCTTGCCGCAGCTCCAGATCAAATTAAAGTTGACACTGCAGATTTTCCAGATCCTAGTATAGTGACAATTGAAATTGATTCGGCAGGTAATGCATCAATTGATATAAAATAGTAATTTGTAAAAATTAGGGAGTGATTATTCTGCGTATCTTAGGCATTTATATTCTGGGATGGGTATTAAGTATATATGCTAATGTGATTTCAGAGCAGGAAATCAAGGGGGAAAGGCATACCCTTCCCCCCTCCCGGATATTAAGAAGGATATACTTATTATGGATACTTAAGCCTATACAAGGCATTAAGAATAGATTTCACAGGATAAGTAATAGAAATTTAAGACAAAATAAAACTGAGGCTTTATATATACTGGTAGAAATCATTATAATTATTAGCTTGAATTTTGTGTATATTAGGTATGGGAGTACTGGAAAAGGATTAGGGGCATTTTTATTTATTTATTTACTTATTATTATCTCAGTAATTGATTTACACACTATGCTAATTCCCAATAGATTCATTCTTATATTAGGAGGATTCCATGGCTTGTTTATAGTTTTTGGATGGTCAATTTCATGGAGTCAGGCATTATTAGGAGCATTATTTGGGGGAGGAGTACTTCTGGGCATCAGGTATTTTTCATTATTACTCCTAAAGAAAGAAGGTATGGGCATGGGAGATATTAAGCTTGCCTTTATCTGTGGATTATATCTAGGCCCTTCGAAAATCATGTTTGGAATGTTATTAGCTACATATATTTCAGGATTTATATTATTAGTTTTACTTATTATGAAGAAAGTTAAACGTAATCAATATATACCCTATGGTCCATTTTTGGCAGGGGGGTTTATATTATCTCTTTTGTTTTATGAAGATATTATGAAAATATTTCAGTAGTTATAGTATTATATCAGGTAAAGTGAAAAATCTGCTAATATAGGCGGTTTTTATAAACTCTTTATTTGTGCCAAAAAAGACTATATCTGATGGAGGGACATATGAGTAAACAAAGTAAGAAGCGAAGTAGTGAGTATGGTAAGATATTGGAACGTAGGAATTCCATTTATGGAAAAGGAACAAAACCAATAATCGGGGTAGATATTGGTTCATCCTATATTAAGCTTGTTAAAATGAAAAAAAACAACAAAATTGAAAAAATTGCAATTGAACATATACCTGAGGGACTTGTTGTACAAGGTAGGATAGAGGCAAAGGAGCCTTTAGCTGATTTATTAAAAACTATTATTAAAAAGTATAAAATAAAGGGAAAAGACTGTGCTGTATGTATATCTGGCAATGAAAATATAGTTCGTGAACTTACAATACCTGAGATGGATGAAGCACAGATTATGGAAAACATTAATCACGAAATAGTTAGCTTTCTTCCACTTAAAATGGAAGACTATAGCATTGATTATAAAGTAATGGAATACATTAAAGGTGAAAATGATGCACTAGGAAAACTTAGAGTTTTAGTAGCTGCAATACCAAACAGACTGGCAAGAGCATATGTGGATACCTTTAAGCTAGCCAAACTTAAGGTGAAATATATTGATGTAATACCTAACATTGATACTAAGCTGGCAAGAATGATTATGTATTCATCAGGAAGGAATGAATCACAAGATATTGCTATAATGGATTTTGGGGCTCAAACAATTGATGTATCAGTTTTAAATCAAGGAAATTACTGCCTTCATAAAGCAATTTTGAATGGAGGAGATTATTTAACCTCTATTATAGCAGAAAAATCTGGTATGGAATTTGAAGAAGCTGAAAAATATAAGTGTTTTACAAATTTCTTTTCTGCCAATAATGATGATCCTATTGTCCAGGGTGTACATAATTATTTTGATCATTTAATTAAGGATATTATTCGTATACTTGAATTCTATAGAAATAGAAACCAACATAAAGGCATTGATTATATATATATAATGGGTGGAGGCAGTTTCTTAAAAGGATTGTCTACATATTTAGAAAAAAGTTTGGATGTCAAGGTTTATCCTCTTTCAGAAGCATTAGAGATGTTTCGTGGTGGTCGAAACCAGACAGAATACTTAGCAGATGCTTTTAATGCTATTGGAGCAACTATGAGGGAGGAGGGTTAAAGTGAAACGGGATATCAACTTACTACCAAGTAAAGTAAAAAAGATTTCATTTGCGACATTAGTCGTAATAATAATCCTTGCTTTATCGTATATTACGGCAGCATTAGTTTTTGGTCTTTATTTTCCATTAAAAGAAAAAGAAGATTATAATAAAAAAATAAAAAAATTACAAGATAGTATAGCAAGCTATAATGCTAGTGAAACAGAGTATTATTCATTACAGCAAACTGTAAATGTCAAAAGACGTGAAGCCGATGCACTTTTGGCTCTTAAAGAAAATCGTTTGGAGACGGTAAAGCTTCTGAATGATATAGAGAAAAATATACCTTTTGTTCTATTTCTTGACCAATTAACAGTATCAAAAGGTAAGATGACACTTATTGGCACTACTACCGACTATAAAGAAATTGCCAAATTCATAGTAAAACTAAGAGATGTGGACAAGGTAATAGATCCTACATTTACAACCGCTACTTTAGAAAAAACTCAATCTCAATTAAATATAGGGGAAGATGAAGAAAATGATGTAATAGAAATGTATTCATTTGATATATATAGTAATATGGAATACAGGGATGTTATTAATGATCTACAAGGCAATGGTCCCCAGATTGAAATTTATGAAGGGGGGGCACAATAATGAGAATTACTAAACGAGAAGGTATCTTATTAATTATTGTTTTGGTACTTGGAATAAGTTTTTTGTTTATTAATTATGTGTATTTGCCCTTAAAGGACGATATTGAAGAAATGAATAATGAGTATAATGAGCTATTGGATGAGGAAGATGCTGCAAAGATCCTACAAGCACAAATATCCTCTTTAAAGGCTAGTCTTATCGATATAGAAACTGAAACCAAAGGTGTTTATGATGGAATGCTCGATTTATGGGATCAGGCAGAGAATTTGGTATATATGGAAAACCTATTAGATGGTTTGTGCGATAGAATAGAATTAAATTCATATACACCTATAAATGTTAGCTCAATTAGTGCCACAGAAGTAGGAATTACAATTCTTACAAATTATGACAATCTTAAAACCATATTGAAGAACTTTGAAAATGGTAAGCATTATTGCACAATTGAGAATCTAGATGTAACAGTAGAAAACAGGGATCCTCTTAAAGTTGAATGGGGACCATTAGATATTAGTGCTAATATTACGGTTCGCTTTTATGCAAAGAGCCAGAGCACAGACTATCCTAAAGAATATGATTTTATTACTAAAGATCCAGACTTACTTGAAATTCAATTTGGAAAGGATCTAATATTCCAATAGTATAGATATCTAGAAAATCGGAGGTTTTATATGGTGAGGCATGGAAATATAATAAAAAATAAAGAAGGGTTTTCATTAATTGAGATAATAGTATCGATATTTATTTTATCAATTATAGTAACCAGCGTCTCTGTTGCATTAATTTACTCTACTAAAGCATCAGGGGACAATGAGATAAAAATGCATGCCCTTAATATAGCCAATAAAACTGTCGAGGATATAAGAGCAATGGAGTTTTCAGACATTGGAACGAAATTTCGGACAGATGATGGTTCATATATTTATGGTGATCCTGCAGGTGAAATACTACAGGAAAAGATTGTCAACCACAATGGGTTAGACTACCAAGTAAATGTTAACATAAACTGGGAGGAGCAGGCAGAATGGGATTTGGCAGGTAATGCTGAATGGGATTATAAAAGTGTCAGTGTATCAGTTACTCCCCTAGGTTATAGTACCTTTAATGAACTTAAGCAGACAATTGAGACATATGTGACTAGAGATTTTTCACAGCCTGCTTTAACTGGTTCTAATATCAGGATTAGGTGTATAAGAGGATGGAAACTTGCAAGTGAAGACACTAAAGTTGTACAAGGTATGAATGCATTATTAGAGTCTGGACCAAGTGCCATAAGATTTGTAAACACCTCTTCTAGGGGGGTAGCAAGTTTTATAGGCTTAACCCCAGGAAACTATAGGGTCAAATTGAATCTTGATTCTCAAGGATATATGGTTCACCCAAATAGCACAAATATCTTAAACCTATCTTTGACAGACCTACAGACTGAATCAATAGAAGTTGAGATTGAAAAACCTTGTGAATTAAGCTTTGCTCTAAGAGATCTTTCTGGAAATCCGATTACACCAGAACGTCTTAGCTCAACTATAAATGGACAAATACGTTTAAGAAGAGCTTATCCAAATAATTCTACAGTTGGATTTATATTTCTTCACGGTAACATAGATGGAAATGGAAGGTTGGATACAAAAATTAGAGACTTGTGGCCCGTAGGAGATGGTTATCCAGGAGCTTATCAATTACAGGATATTTTCTTGGGTAATTATCAATATATTGGAGCATATGTAAATAGTTTAGGAATTGAGAAACCGTGGGATGGAAAATTTGATAATCCTGGAACGGAAAAGGAGATTTTTCTATATTTCGTTGTTGCACCAGTTACACCTGTTGGGTTTTTGACGGATTGGGTTGAAGATACTAATATAAGAACCGGTTCCTTTAATGCGGTTGATGAAGATGGTGATCCAATTGAAGCTGGAATTCTTGCTTCATCTAATTTAGAAGAAACCTTGGTTTTATCTAATAATGAAGAAGCGGATTTTAATGGGTTGAAAATTTTTATAGAAAACACAGGAGGTTTTTTTGATCCAGGATTGCAAGTTAAAAGGAATGCCAACTTAAGATTGCATGGAAAAGAGATAATTTTCCGAGGTGAGGTAGTTCTTGAGAGGGGCCAAGGTATAAATCCAAGTGGTAGAATTTATCTGGCTACTACATGGGAGGATGGTTTACAAGCATCTGATATATATGGTAGCATTATTGATGATGAGAAAGCTGACATTAATACTGTTTATGGTAAGTTGTATTTGACAGAAGATTTATATTTGGGTAATGGCGTTATTGTTGATCAGGGTGGCTATTATTTTCCTGATGGAACAATGTTACCTGATGAATCTAATAAGTTAATACCATTTACAAAGGAGAATTATGTTGATTAAATTAAAAGATAAGTATAAAATTTCATTAAAAGATGATTGTAGGGGAATCAGTTTGGTTGAGTTACTTGTTGGAGTATCTCTACTTTCTGCTGTTTTAATGATATTATATGCTTTTCTCTCTTTTACCTTTAATAGTATGATTTATACACAGGCAAAGTATGATGCTACGCAGGATGCGAGAATTGTTATGATCGAAATAGGAGATAATTTGAGAAAAAGCCAACCTGTGAGAATAGGTCCTACGAATCATAAGGCAGTTGAAGTAAGTGCAGGAGGAAATCAAATTGATATATATGTTGATCATGATAATGATAATGATCTCGAACTAGTACGCTATAAATTAGATGGAGATAAATTAGTTGTAGGGTACGCAGAGTTAGGTTTTTCACCAACATCATGGCATACATTAATTGAAAGTCTTTATAATTCCCATTTGGATGTACCTGTACCGATATTTACAATTGATGATAAAACAGTACATATTAATATTTACTTAAAAGATGAATATGAAAACATGTCAGAACCATTATCTGTTAGTGCAAGTTTTACTGTAAGAAGTAAGGGAGCAATAAATTAGTTTACCCTAAAAAGGCGATCAATGGGTTATGATGGATTTATGAGGGAGAGATGGATTATGAAAGTAGTAATAAAATCTGAACGTGGAATTGCTTTACCTACCACTATAATGATAATGCTTATTACCTTTACTTTAGCTTCAATTGTACTATCATTAACTGATTCACAAGTAAAGACAGAGATTATGTATGAGAGTAGTTCTAAGGCCATACATGCTGCTGAGGCAGGTATTCATGTTTATCTTTGGAGTGTTAATAAGGAAAGTGCTTCAGTAGAGCTTGACACTGTAGTTAAATATCCTGATGTTAATCCAGAGTATGCTTATATTTTGCATGAGATTACAAATACTAGTTCAGAAAAGACTGTTAAGTCTACAGGTTGGTTACTTCATAGTCCTGATATAAAGCAAACTATTACTGTGACATTAAAAAAACGATCATTCACCAACCATGTATATTTTACTGATGAAGAGCCAGAGGCAGTATATTGGACAACAGGAGAG
>JGI24709J26583_10002586_pt1 | contig 14797 bp, 10 predicted proteins | sample BioPla2DNA1_FD_26583 | JGI IMG/M metagenome (IMG submission 26583) | reverse complement strand
GGCTGCTCAAGCAGAAGCAGACTACCGGCTGGTGCTCATCGCCGGCCACAGCCTCCGCTGTCACGGCTCTGATGGCTGCCGGCGGCAGTGTGCAACTGGAGACCGATCCGGAGATAACCATAACGGTTGGCAACGATTTGGTCGAGGTCTCGGACTCCAAGGCTACGGCGGGCTATACCACCCGTACATGGGATGGGAATATAGGCCGTGAAAAGGCTTCCGTTACTGTGGAGAGCAAGAGTCCCGGCATCAGTTGGGGCGCTCTCTATCGCTCGTTTACCGAGGAGATGGAGAAGGTGGAGCATCAGGAGAACGGCATCTCGCTCAAACGGACCGTCTGGCGCGTGGTAAGCGGACCGGAGGGCGACCGTCTTGAGGAGGTCCGTCCGGAGGTTAAGCTGAATGTGGGTGACCGTTTGAAGATACAGTTCGATCTGACCATCGACCGCACAATGGAATATTTGCAGCTTTCGGATATGCGTGCCGCTACGTTCGAGCCGGTGAGCACTGCCGCAGGATATATCTACAACCTGCGTGATGATATAGGGTACTATGTTGCTCCGGGCAATACCCGCAACGTCTTCTATATAGACCGTTTGAACAAGGGCAGCTATCGCATAGAGTACGAGGTCAACGTCCAAAAACCGGGTCGTTTTCAGGGGGGGATTGCGGTAATGCAGTGCCTCTACGCTCCTGCTTTCCGCGCCACCACCGCTTCGACAGTGATTACCGTAGAGTAATACCTTTTGATATGATCATCAACCGTGAGGGAGGGGATAAAAGCCTTCTCCCTCACATTATTCTATGGGCATCCGTTTTGTTTAAAGTGGGTTAAGGTGAGGAAATAATAGAGTGAAAAGAGGGTAAGTACGGGCAAATTACAGTATCTTCGCAGACAATAATCTTCCTGCGCGCATGGTACTTAACTGGATTTGGATATCGTTTTTCCTGATAGCCTTTGTGGTGGCCGTGATACGGCTCTGTATGGGTGATGCAAGTGTGTTTCAGGATATTATGGACTCCACCTTTTCATCGGCCAAGACCGGATTTGAGATCTCCCTGGGACTAACGGGCGTGCTCTCACTCTGGCTCGGTATAATGAAGATAGGCGAAAAAGGCGGTCTGGTGAATACTTTTGCACGCCGGCTTACTCCGATATTCTCGCGTCTGTTTCCCGATCTGCCGAAGGATGATCCTGCCTACGGGCATATCTTCATGAATTTTGCCGCCAATATGTTGGGATTGGATAATGCAGCTACCCCTATGGGCCTCAAGGCCATGGAGCGAATGCAGCAACTCAATGAGCAGAAAGAGCGGGCATCGGATCCGATGATAATGTTTTTGGTGATCAACACATCGGGGCTTACTCTGATCCCGGTGAGCATATTGGTTTACCGGGCGCAGTTGGGTGCCGCCCAACCGGCCGATGTCTTCATTCCGATCTTGCTGGCTACTTTTTTCTCGACCATGGTCGGTCTGCTGGCCACCTGTCTGGTGCAGAGGATCAGGTTTGACAGGGTGCTGGTGCTCTTTTTGGGAGGATTGAGCGCTGTTGTGGCACTGATAATATGGGGATTCACAAGGCTTCCGGCGGTTAAGATAGGGCCGGTATCGACATCGGCGGCCAACATAATCCTGTTGTTGGTCATAATGGGATTTATAATTTCGGGAATAAGGGCAAAGATAAATGTTTATGAGGCCTTCGTTGAGGGTGCCAAGGACGGTTTCCATACTGCGGTCAGAATTATCCCCTATCTGGTGGCCATTCTGGTCGGAATCGGTGTCTTCCGCGCATCGGGAGCGATGGATTCTCTGGTCGGCGGGATAGGTTGGCTGGTCGAGAAATGCGGACTGGACAACCGGTTTGTAGGGGCGCTGCCTACGGCGCTCATGAAACCGCTCTCGGGCGGGGGTGCGCGCGGTATGATGATCGATGCCATGACGACCTATGGGGTAGATTCGTTTGTAGGCCGTCTGGCCTGTCTCTTCCAAGGCTCAACCGACACTACGTTTTACATATTGGCGGTCTATTTTGGGAGTGTGAANATAAAGAACACCCGNAATGCGGTGAGTCTGGGACTGTTGGCNGACCTTGCAGGAATACTGGCCGCCATATTCATAGGTTATCTGTTCTTCGGATAATTTTTATATAATGGAGATGATCTCTTTTCTGACAGATAACATAAAGATGCCGAAGCTGGACCGCAAAGCGGTGCGGGCCTGGATCACCGCTGTGGTTGCCGGTTATGACAACCGCAAGGTGGGCAGATTGAACTATATATTTTGTAATGACGACCGTATTTTGGAGGTGAACCGTCAGTTTTTGGGACACGACTACTATACGGATATTATAACATTTGACTACAGTGAGTCGGGAGTGGTGAGCGGCGATATGTACATCAGTCTGGAGACTGTAAAAACCAACAGTTCCAAGTTCGGCACATCGTACGACGAGGAGCTGATGAGAGTAATGATTCACGGAGTGCTGCATCTGTGCGGCATTGACGACAAGGGTCCGGGCGAGAGGGCGGTAATGGAGGCCGCCGAGAACCGCGCTCTTGAAATGTGGTAAAAAAATAGATTAGATAATGAAGAAAAGATTTTTCATGCCGATTGTTCTGTTGCTCCTTTTGGGAGCGGCAACCGGTGTTTCAGGACAGAGCAGAATGACGGAGACCGGGTCCCGTTTGCTGGATGAATGCCGGACTATGTTCGCCCAAAGAAATTATCAGGCGGCCGGCATACTGCTTGACGAGTGGGAGAGCCTTCAGCTTCAGAGAGACCGTACATATACCCGTACCGAGGAGCTGGATTACATGCATGCGGTTATAGAGGCTGAGCAGGACCTGACCAAAGCCATGCCGGCTATATTGGGCTTTCAGCTCAAATACCCCTACTCCCTCTATGACAATACTATGATGGCGCTTGCCGGCAGCTCCTATTTCGCGGTTCACGAGTATAACCATGCGATCCTCTGTTTCGAGGAGTGCGACCCCGGTCTGCTTGACGATGATGAGAGCCTGCGCATGACACGTCATTATGCCATATCGCTTTACCGTTGCGGCCGCGTGGAAGAGGGAATGCTGCAGTTGAGCATTCTGGACCTGATGCAGGAGAGGATTCCCGATCCGGATATCCAATTCTACAATGCTTATACCGATTACTATGAGAGGCGGTATGATGAAGCGTACAGGGGATTCAACAACTGCTTGGACGGACCTCATGGTGACGAAGCCCGGCTCTACCTGGCTGAAATGGCTTTGAACGGCACAGGCGATATTGACGAAGCAATGCAGACAGTCAAAGCGTTCATAGACAACCCTGCCGATGACTATCTTGCGATGGAGGCCGAGCGTATTCTGGGTGAATACTATTACAGGACAGCCGATTACGAAANGGCGGTTGANNTGTTGACCAGCTATATGATTTCACAGAGCAAGTTNGATGCCGTATATGACACCTATATACTGGGTATGTCATGTTTTANGAGCAACAGGATGAAAGAGGCCATCGAGTATCTTTCAACAGTTGCCGAGGGTGAGGATGATATAGCCCAGAACGCATCTCTGCATGTGGGTCTTGCCGCATTGTCGATAGGTGAAAAGAATATGGCCCGTATGGCGTTTGAGCGCGCATCCAATCTGCCGGGACAGCCCCGGATAACGGAACAGGCTCTGTACAACTATGCCATGCTTGTTCAGGAGACCTCGTATTCGCCGTTTGCCGAGTCGGTAACCTCATTTGAGCGGTTCCTGAATGAATTTCCCAATTCCGTTTACACAGACAGATTAAACAGTTATCTGGCTGACGCCTATCTGAGCGCTTCGAATTATGATATAGCGCTTGCTTCAATCGACAAGATCAACAATCCGGGAGCCACCATCCTCGAAGTCAAACAGAGGCTTCTCTTCCGCAAGGCGATGGATGGATTTTCGGATGGCAACTTAAGGGACGTGCCTTCATTGCTGACCGATGTCATAGCACTTGACCGTTATAACCATCAGATGGCTACCGAATCTTTTTTCTGGAGGGGCGAGGCCTATTACCGACTTAATAACCATAGTATGGCTGAAACGGATTTCAGACGTTACCTTACTTTGACGGATGGACGGAATACCAAAGCCGGTGCATTGGCAAACTACGGTCTTGGTTATATTAATTACAACACAGAAGATTACAGCAGGGCATTCGGCTTTTTCGACAGAGTAATCCGGATTACCGGTGTCGGAGTCACAAGGGATATTTTGGCCGATGCAGCTCTTCGTGCAGGAGATTGCATGTTCTATCAACGTCAATACGCTCAGGCCAAGGATTATTACATGAGAGCGTTGAATTCCAACAGATCGGTCGGAGATTATGTGCTTTATCAGACAGCTCTGGTCAACGGACTCCAACATGACTATACCGAAAAGATAAACAATCTGGAGCGGCTGGTACAGGAGTATCCCCGGTCCCCCTATCTTCCTTCCGCCCTTTACGAAGAGGGGCGTGCATATCAGCAGACCGACAGGCCCAATCAGGCAATAACTCTGTTCAGGCGTATAGTTTCCGATTATCCTTCAAGTGATTTGGCGCGCAAGGCATCGGCCGAGATAGCTCTTATCTATTACCAGCAGGATCAGTTTGACGATGCGATTCTGGCTTACAAAGATGTGATAGCCCGATATNCCGGAAGTGATGAAGCCCGCATGGCCATGTCGGATCTGAGATCCATATATGTGGAGAAGGGTGACATAAACAGCTATCTTGAATATGCCTCCCAAATACAGGGAGCGGTCCCAATTGCAGTGAGCGAGCGTGATTCACTCACTTATGCGGCTGCCGAGAGCATGTTCGCCCGCGGTGAAAAATCACAGGCGTTGCAACTGTTCGGCGACTATCTGTCACAGTTCCCCGAAGGCGCCTATGCTGCCGATGCCCGGTTCTATCAGGGTGAGATTTATCAGGTACTCCGGGAATATGCCAAATCAATAGAGTGCTATTTGAAAGCGTCTGAGCATGTCAACAGCCGTTACAGTGAGGAGGCTCTTGACAGGGCTGCATATCTGGCTTGGTCCATCGGCGAGTGGGAGACCTCAATGGAGACCTACATACGCCTGTATGAGAAGACCATCAATGCAGAAAGGCAGGTAAAAAGCCTATACGGAATAGTGAGCAGTGCAGGCCGCATAAAAAACACATCTGCGGTGTTGAAATATGCCGACAGGGCTTTACAGACTCAGCTCAGTCCGGAAAATAGGACTGAAGTAAGCTATTGGAAGGCCAAAGCCATGATATCCGAGGACCAATCGGAAGTCCGCCAATTGCTTGAGGAACTGGCAAAAGATACCCGTTCGCAATATGGAGCCGAATCCAACTATCTTCTCAGCCAGTATCTTTACGACAGAGGCGAGGTTTCGGCTGCTCAGGATAACATCATGTCGTTTATCCGTGAGGGAACGCCGCATATGTACTGGATAGCGCGCAGTTTCATCTTGTTGAGCGACATATACAAATCGCAGGGCAAGGAGATTGAAGCCCGCCAGTATCTTATCTCTTTGAGGAGCAATTATACCGAAGATGATGATATTGCCGAAATGATTTCAGAACGTCTTGGAGAATGAATAATATGAAAACATACAGAATTATAACACTTCTTGCCATTGTCTGTCCAATTCGGGCTTTGGCTCAGGAGAGCGTGGAACTGCCTTCCAGATCGATAACTGTCGAGAGTACGTACAATCCTATTTTCAGCGAGGTGGGCAAGATAATGCCGTTGCCTGAAAAAGAGTCCGCTTCAAGACAGCAGGTCCCCGTGAATTACCTTACCGAGGCCAATCCTTATGGGGAACGTATCCGTAAAGAGATGAATGTTTTCGGTCTGGAGAGTGATAATGTGAAGAGTAGGGACATTGCCGGTCTTCTGCGTATAGGATACGGCGTAAGAAACATAAGTGACGGACTGCTCGACTTCGGATGGAGTATTACCGACAGGGATTATCTGAAGGTTTCGGGTATGCTTGACGGTTGGAACTCCAAACCTGACAAAAAGTGGCAATCCCATATGTTTAACAGCAATATTTCGGCGGAATATTCGCGCCGGTTCAAAACTTTCGATGCAAGCCTTAAGAGTGGCTACGGATATTCCCGATTCAACTACAGACCCGGAGTTCTGATGAGCGATGAGCAATTGGCAGCAAGCAGTCTGTTCCAGAATGTCCGTCAGGGCGAACTGTCCGGTGCTATCAGGTCAAACGCCGGTAGTAATGTGGACTTTTATGTCAATGGCGGCGGTCAGTGGCTTATCCGTGACGGACTTGATGTGAATGGTACGGTTCGCAGCAACAAAGAGGGAATAGTGCGTTTCGGTGCGGGTTTCAACAAGGCTCTTGACAAAGGCAGTCTCTCTTTCGACTACAGGCAGAAGTCAACAGTTTACCGCTGGCAGGGATTGTATGGGTGTGAATATACAAACTTTACCACTTTCACTCTTTCGCCTGTATGGCATTACTCCAAGGGTGAATGGGAGACCGACCTTGGCCTTAATCTGGATATGCGCACCAGAGCCGGGGATCCCTTTCTGGCATCGCCTGTCATGAGACTGACATACAGCCTCAGGGACAATTTCAAGATTCGGGGAAGCATTACGGGCGGACTTGAGGAGTATGACATGAGACGTCTGGCGACAATATCTCCCTACTGGTCCGAGGAGAATCGCATATATGACGGATACACTGTGTTCAATCTCTCCACCGGAATATTCTATAATAACCCCTCCAAGCTCTCTGCCTCAGTTGACGTGGGATACAGATATACGATAGATGAGGTGTTCCAGGTAGCTCAAGACTCAATGCTTGTCACCTCTGTCTTCAAGCAGCAGGCTGCAAGCGTCCTTTATCTGAAAGGTGCACTTGATTTCAGATTCCACGAAAGAGCACAGCTGAAGTTTGATATGATATATTCGAACTATTTAGGCTCCTATTTTGGTCGCAAGATGGAACTCAAACCGGCCATTGATGCATCGGTTTTCGGCAGGATGACGATTATACGCGGGCTTGATGCCATGCTCACTTACCGGCTTATGGGGTTCCACAAGGTTGTGGGCGAGTCTATGCCTGTGGTAAATGATCTCTCCTTAACGGCCGATTATGACTATAACAGGAATATTTCGTTCTACACTACTCTCAAACATCTGTTTGGCGGCAATTACTACTATTATGCAGGATATCGGACGTTGCGGCCTGCANTTNTGGTNGGNGTCGTCTATAAGCTTTGAGTTATAAAAAACATTAATAATATTAATGGTGTACGGACAAAAAGCAATCTGTCCGTACATTTTTTTTATTATCGTATTTTTGTTCTACTTTTGCCGCGCCAAAAGGTTTCGATCATTTTAGAATTAGAATAGAGGAATTATGCAGAAGAATCTGGTTATTGTCGAGTCACCCGCGAAAGCAAAGACTATTGAAAAGTTTCTTGGTCAGGATTACAAGGTAATGTCCAGCTATGGTCATATCCGTGACCTTAAGAAGAAGGATTTGAGTGTTAATATTGAGACATTTGAGCCTATATATGAAATACCGTCGGACAAGAAGAAGATAGTAAGTGCGCTTAAGGAGGCTGCAAAAAATGCCGATACCGTTTGGCTGGCATCCGATGAGGACCGGGAAGGAGAGGCAATAAGCTGGCATCTTTTTGAGACACTTGATCTGAAACAGGATTCCACCAAAAGAATTGTTTTCCATGAAATTACTAAAAACGCAATCCTGCAGGCTATAGAGAATCCGCGTGACATAGATATCAATCTTGTCTATTCTCAGCAGGCACGCCGTGTGCTTGACCGTCTGGTAGGTTTCAAGCTCTCGCCCGTATTGTGGCGTAAGATCAAACCCTCACTCTCGGCGGGACGTGTTCAGTCGGTAGCCGTAAGGCTTATAGTGGAGCGCGAACGTGAAATACGGGATTTTGTTTCGGAAGCTTCATATAAAGTATCGGCTTTGTTCAAGGTCAAGGAGCCGGATGGCAGCGTACAGGAGGTCAAGGCCGATTACAGTGAGCGTTTCAGAAATCAGGAAGAGGCCGAGGAGTTCCTCGAGAAATGTAAGAGTGTAAGCTTCAATGTGGTTGATGTGACCAAGAAACCGATCAAGAAGATTCCGGCTCCGCCCTTCACCACCTCGACTATGCAGCAGGAGGCTACCCGAAAGTTCGGGTTTACCGTGATGCGGACCATGATGCTTGCGCAGCGTCTTTACGAGTCGGGACTGATAACTTACATGCGTACGGACTCGGTCAATCTTTCCAAATTCAGCCTTGCTTTATGTCGTTCGGTAATAGAGGATGTCATGGGTGAGGAGTATTCCAAACCCCGTCAATACACTCAGAAAGCCAAAGGTGCTCAGGAGGCTCACGAAGCTATCCGACCCACCTATATGGAGAACCAGACCATTGAAGGCACGGCTCCCGAGAGGAGACTTTACGAATTGATCTGGAAGCGCACCATAGCCTCCCAAATGTCGGATGCCGATATTGAGAAGACCACAGTCACCATATCATCGCCCGATATTGACGGTGATTTCATCGTAACGGGTGAAGTCGTCAAGTTTGACGGATTCCTAAGAGTATATCGTGAGAGCAGAGACGATGATGTTGACACTCCGGAAACTCACGGGTTGCCCGATTTTACCATTGGCGAAACCCTTGAGTATAGCAATATCTTGGCTTTCGAAAGGTTTACACAGCAGCCTCCACGTTATAATGAGGCTGCACTGGTGCACAAACTTGAGGAGCTTGGCATAGGCCGTCCTTCGACTTATGCTCCCACCATAGGTACCATCCAGCAGCGGGAATATGTTATACGTGAAAACATAGAAGGTAAGAGCAGGAATAGTAATGTATTACGTCTGGAGAGCGGTAAGATTGAGAAATATATTGTTTCAGAAACATATGGCACTGAGAAATCAAAACTTCTACCTACCGACATAGGAATTGTGGTAAACGATTTTCTGATGGAGTATTTTCCGGAAATCATGAACTACAACTTCACCGCCCGGGTTGAAAAGGAGTTTGACGATATAGCCGACGGCAAAAAAGAGTGGCAGAGTGTCATAAGCAGATTTTATGAAAAGTTCAGTCCATCGGTTGAGAATGCTATGTCAACAAAGCACGAGCATAAGGTAGGTGAACGGTTTCTCGGAATTTCCCCCTTTTCAGGCAAACCGGTATCGGTTAAGATAGGCCGCTACGGCCCCATTGTTCAAGTAGGCTCTGCCGAGGACGACGAGAAACCCAAGTTCGCACAGTTGAAGAGGGGCCAGTCACTCGAAACCATAACATTAGAGGAGGCACTGAAGCTTTTCAGTTTACCCCGCGTACTTGGCGAATTTGAGGGTAAGCCTGTTGTGGTCAGCTCAGGCAGGTTTGGTCCATATGTTAATAACGGGAGTCTTTATGTTTCGCTGAAAGAGGAGATAATAGACCCGCTTGAACTCTCTTATGACGATGCCGTAAAGATGATTCTCAATAAACGTGAGATGGAATCCAAGAAGGTGATTAAATCTTTCCCCGAAGACCCTGAGATAGAGATAATGAACGGCCGTTACGGAGCGTATATAGCCTATAAGGGGAGTAATTACAGGATTCCCAAAAATATGGAAGCGTCTGAACTCTCTCTTGACGAGTGTATGGAGATAATCCGGCGTCAGATAGAGAAGACCGGGTCTGCTCCGAAACGCAGGATCTTCAAAACTAAAAAATGATAAGAGTCTTTCTGATGGGATTCATGGGCGCCGGCAAGACAACGCTTGGAAAAGCTCTGGCTATAGACATGGGAATTGATTTCCATGATCTTGACCAGTATATAGAGCGGCGGTACATGATGAGCATAAGCTCTATTTTTGCCAAACAGGGTGAAGAGGAGTTCCGTCGGATTGAGAGCCGCCTTCTGCGTGAAGTCGGCGAGTTGGAGGATGTTATAATAGCATGCGGAGGTTCAACGCCGTTGATAGGGGACAATATGGATTATATGCTTTCCCAAGGGAAAACCGTATATTTGAGGTGCAGGCAGGATACGCTCTTCAGACGGCTTAAGGCAGCAAGAGCCAAAAGACCGCTCATTGCAGAGATGGATGATATAAGACTTGCCGATTATATTGCAGCCGAGACCGCCAGGCGTGAGCCCTGTTATATGAAGGCCGAATTCATCTGTCCCGGCGACCGTTTGGAGTCCCGTGGCCAGATATCTGAAACAGTTGCTTACATTGAAAAACTCATGAACCTAAAATAACCGCTTCGTAAAATGAAACAATCACTTGTCATAATAAAGGTAGGAGGCAAAATCGTTGAAGATGTCGGGTCTCTTGACCGTCTGCTAAAAGACTTTAAGGCCATACCGGGCAACAAGCTGCTGGTACATGGCGGAGGTCGCTCGGCAACCGCTATGGCAGGTCGTTTGGGCATTGAGAGCCGGATGGTTGACGGACGCCGTATAACCGATTCCGATATGCTCGATGTGGTCACGATGGTCTATGCAGGCCTTGTGAATAAGAATATAGTGGCAAAGCTGCAGGCATGCGGAATTAATGCTATCGGACTTACCGGAACCGACTGTAATGTCATGCTGTCTGAGAAACGCCCTGTGAAAGATGTAGATTACGGATTTGTGGGCGATGTCAAGTCGGTCAATGCCGCTTTCCTGGCCGGACTTATCGAGCAGGGTGTTGTGCCGGTGCTTGCACCCCTGACTCATAACGGCAAGGGTCAGCTGCTTAACACCAATGCCGACACCATTGCGGGCGAAGCCGCTAAAGCGCTTGCATCAACTTTCAGGGTCACGCTTATCTATTGTTTTGAGAAACCCGGTGTGCTTATGGATGAGAACGATGAAAACTCGGTCATTCCCTATCTCTCATACTACGATTTCCCTCGTCTGGTTCAGGAGGGCATCATAAGCGGCGGGATGATCCCCAAAATCCAGAATGCCTTCGAGGCTCTTCAGGCCGGAGTCTCATCGGTCCTGATTACCAAGGCCGAGGCTCTCGACAAGTTTACAGGAACAACCATTGCCCTTTAAAGTTCCTCCCGTACCTCCTCTGACTCTGTTATTTCTGCTTCCTGTCCGGAAAGGAGATCGGCTTTTCTCTTCTCCTTAGCTATGAGCCACATGAGGATTAAGCCTGCTGCCAGAGTTGCTGCAAGAACGGCCATTGTTTCCGGGTCACTTAACACAGGGTCATCGGCATCGGTTTGGGATGTAAAAAATGTTATGGAGTTGTTTGCCATGTGAACGAGTATGGGTACCGACAGACTTCCTGTAACAGCGTAGAGCCATCCCAGTATTATAGCGGCGGGAAAGGCAAACACAACCTGTGCGGGGTTCAGATGTATTATTGCGAATATGGCAGACGATATCAGTATTCCGCCCCACATCTTTCCGGTCTTTCTCCACATATCCTTCAGTATTATGCGGCGCATCATGACCTCTTCGGATAGAGGGGCCAATATACATATTGCAATGAAACCCCAGACCGACGACAAGAGACCTTCCATCTGTTGCTCAAGCAGGTCGGGAATATCGAATTGCGCCTGAATTATATTAATGGCGTAGAAAAGGCTTATTCCGCCCGCCACCGACATAATCAGCGTTTTCGCCTTTGGAACAGGCTTAACCGTTTCGGAAAGTCTGAAGTATTTCAGGAGTCTGAAAATGAGCAGCGATAAGAGTTGGGCTAATATAAGGGTAATCAGGGTCATGTAAGTTCCCCTCTCTTCCATACTCATATCTGTAGCCTTGGCAATAGGAAATATTATGAGAAAAGCCGGTATCATGCAGAGGAATTGCAGGGCCAGCCATATCAGCAGAGTGGTTAATGTCTTTCTCTTTTTTAACATTGTGTACCTGTGTTTTTAGTTTATGATTTAGAGTATATTCTCTTTTCTAAACGCCTCCCTTACCATGCTGCGGTCAATCTCAAGCTGTGCGGCCAGACTGCGGGGTGAGTCAAAGCGGCGTTCCGGCCGGAGAAAATCGACAAACTCAAGGGTGAGCTTCTGAAAGTATATGTCGCGGTCAAATCCCAGCAGATGGGCCTCAATGGTGCGTGCATTGCCCTCAAAAGTAGGACAGTAGCCTATGTTCAGCATGGCGGGCAGGGTCTCGTCGTTGACGGTGGCGAGCGCCGAATAGACCCCGTCGGCAGGGATCTGCATATATTCGCAGTAAGGACCCAGATTGGCGGTAGGAAACCCCATTTTACGTCCATTATGCAGACCGTGTATTACGGTACCGCTAATGGTGTAGCGGTATCCCAGCATGGCATTTGCCTCCTTTATGCGGCCTGCTTCCAACTCCCGGCGTATGCGCGAACTGCTTATGGGAATACCTTCATGGAGATAGGCATCTACCGCAACCACCTCCATTCCGATTTTCTCTCCAATACGTATGTAGTCGGCTGTTACAGTATCCGGTTCGTGTCCGAAACGGTGGTCATGGCCCACCAGGAGTGTCTGCACGCCCAGCCGGCTTTGCAGAAAATCGGACATAAAAGACTCGGCGCTCATCTGCGCCAGTGCGGTTGTGAAATGGAGCGGAAAGCAGAGGTCAATGCCTGTGCCTTCAAGCATCTGCATCTTCTCCTTGGGACTGGAGAGCAGGCGTGGACGGTAGTCTGACTGCAGAATCTGTCGCGGATGCTCCGGAAAGGTCACGGCCATACTCTTCAGGTTCCGGCTTGCAGCCACGCTCTTCAGTTGCTCCAGCAGATAGAGGTGCCCCTTATGCACACCGTCAAAGAAACCCACGGTGGCGGCATATCTCTCCTTATATCTTCCGGTAATGTTATCGCTCATCAGGCAAGATACTTATTGGTTTGGATTTTGCGCAAANTTAATCATTTTTCGCCTCAAAACTTTGCATTTTCATTAATATGGACTACTTTTGCAAGCGAAAATGATTCCCTTTCAAGGNCGATGATTTTTCTTNGGGCTTTTAGCTCAGTCGGTTAGAGCAACAGACTCATAATCTGGAGGTCCTAGGTTCAAGTCCTAGATGGCCCACAGTCGTCCAAACGGGCGACTTTTTTTATATCCTGTAATTTTAATTCTTGACCTTATTGGTCGAAACTGATGGCTCTTGGATACGGCTCTCTTTCAGATGCTATCTTATCGCTAACCAATTGATATAAAAAAGTGATGTCATTATAAATTAAACTGAAAGTTACTATGTAAATATATTTAACTTCTAAAACATCTTTATTTCATCGATTTAAAAAATTAATTATTTAGTTTTTTTAACACTAAACATAGTTGACAAATAAAAAAATACAATACTTTTGAAAAAATTTAGGTATACACTCAAAGAGTGTTACGAAAAATTTTAAAAATAACACATAATTTATTCTAATAACATGAAAAAGGAAAAGAATCTGCTTATATACATCTTAGCTATTATTATAGTATTTCAATCCATTATTTTTATTTTGAATTTGAATAAGAATGGGGATGTTGAATACATAAATAATCCTTTAGAAGAGGTAATATCCATGAATATTCGACGTAAGTATTACGAATCATACAATGTGGTGGATATGCGTTGCCGTCTGTTAGGAGGTAAGTTCCAGTGCTCAGACTATCCTGACTTTAAAGATGCCATAACAATATATACTATAGATCATACCGATATTCCTTATCTTATAGAAACTAATGTATCTCGCCCATACCGCTACTGGCGTTATGTAAGTCCAGACGGTTCATGGGGGAGCATATCAGAGGTGTCATTTCACGATGCTCAGGGTAATAAGATATCTGGTCGTGGTATGGCAAACCCTGAGGCCGGACCGGATGCTATAGAACATGCCTACGATGGTAATCTGCTATCCAATTTTGAGATAAACCAACCCGATGGCAACTGGTTAGGAATGGATATGGGAGAGCAAGCAGTTGTATCATCGGTTATGGTCGTGCCTAGGATCGATGATAATGATGTGTTCCTGGGAAATGAGTATGAACTGTTATACTGGAACGGCAACAGGTGGAAGTCTGCAGGTTATAAAAAAGCGACAGGGAATGTAATTGAAATATGACGTTCCCGTTAACTGCCTGTTGTGGCTGAGAAATTATACGAGAGGTAGAGATAAACGTCCTTTCTTGATAAGAGAGAACAATGAAATAGAATGGTGGTGATTTAGTATTTGATAAAATGTCTAAACAAATAACAAATAAGGGCCTTTTGATGTCTGATAGATGTATTTAGAGTATGGATGAAAACAATAATTGTATTTCTAACTTAAAAAATTAATTTTATGAAAGCTAAATTAATAATTGCATCGTGTTTTGTAATAGCATGCGTTAATTTTGCTGTAGGTTTTATAACAAACAGCAAGAAGCAACTTTTGATGTCAAACATCAGCGCATTAACCACCGAACAGAGTGAAGGTGTAAAAAAGCAGAAACACACTTCTTATAGTAAGTGTGAAGGTATTACTGCAACTGTAACAGGAACAAGAGTAAATAACACTGGCTATGCACAAACCTTTAAACAAGACGGAAGTGTTTCAGGTGAGGCTGGAGCTAATGTGAAGTTGGTTAATTTTAGTGTCTCTGGAAGTTATACCGCAGGTTTTGGTTGGAGTGGCAATACCAGTGCCACTTCTAATTTGGAGATGTCTTTTACTGTTAATTCCAAACGTTCTAATGATGTTGCAATAGTAGAATGCGGCCCCGAACCATCAAATAATCTGTGCTACAAGTCTGATCCATGTATGTCTCTTCTTTATGATAGAGTCAATGAGGCCATGGCACGTTTTGGCTTGACCAATTATAA
>JGI24709J26583_10002585_pt1 | contig 14802 bp, 6 predicted proteins | sample BioPla2DNA1_FD_26583 | JGI IMG/M metagenome (IMG submission 26583) | reverse complement strand
TCTCTGGGAGCCATCAAAACTTTTAGTTCGTTATTCTCATCCAGAATGGGCGTCCAGTTTATCAAATCTTCAGATGTTGCACCATAGACGATGTATTCGCCCCAATACATGAAGTACTGTCCGTTAATTTTTTTGATCACCAATTTATCGTCTTCGATAGTAGTCAAAATGCTTGATGCTTTCGACCAGGTGTTTAAAAATCGGCCTTCGTAGGCATTGGTAAACACAGGACCGTACTTGTTCCAGTTTATCAGGTCTGTAGATGTTGCCACACAAAGACGGGCAACTTTTCTATCCCAGGAAGTATAAAAAATTACAAAAGTACCATCTTGCGTAACTGCTACACGCGGGTCTTCACAACCACCCGGCCACTCATATGTTTTATTATTATCATCGGCAGGATATACAACAGGAGTATCAAATTTACGCATGGTGCAGCCATCTTCCGTTTCAGCCAGAGCCACACGTGAAACTCGTGTACCAATACCCACAGCAGAATTATCTTCAGCACGATATAAAACATATATTTTACCGTCTTTTACTACAGCACCGGGATTGAATGCATCACTTTCTTCCCAGCGAACAATTGTTTGATTCATCGGACATAAAAAAGAGGATGCAGTATCCGGAACCAAAACAGGATTAACACCTTCAGGACGAATAAATTCACCCAAAGGAAAAGTTGGAACATAAGCGGTAGTTTTATTCGAATTGCAAGATAAGAATGCAAAAACCAAAACTGCCAACAAGAGTGATTTTGAAATAAATGCTTTCATAAAAAATATCTTATGATGATGTTTACAGTGTTTATAGTTTATGGAAATGAGGGAGGAACTACTTCAGTACCCCATTTCAAATTGGGTTTGGATGCAGTTTTAAATTCCAAGACAGCACCATTTTCTAAATCTTTCCATTCCAGCCAGGTAGAATCATAGGCTTTGCCATTAAGTTTAAGAGACTGCGTATATATATTTTTTTCAGACCCGCCTTTGATGATCAAATCTCCTTTCTTTAAATTTAATGTAACAGATTCAAAGATAGGAGTGTTTATTGTAAATCCGCCAATTCCCGGAATTTCAGGATATAAACCTATGCAAGCAAAGACATACCAGGCACCCATGGTTCCCAAATCATCATTGCCCGGTAACCCGTCTATGGCACTAGAGTATTGTTCATTAATCGTACGATTGATCACTTCTTGTGTTTTGTATGGTTTACCAATCCAATTGTACACCCAGGGAATATGGAAACTGGGCTCATTACCTGAAGCAAACCAAGGGTCGTTGTAGCCTGCATCCAGTCTTACGAAAAACTCATCCAGCCTTTTTTCAGCTTCTTCCCTTCCTCCGATAATTTCCACTAATCCGTTGATATCATAAGGAACCATCCAGAAATAATTTTTATAAGTAGATTCCCGAAAGTCCTCGCTCAAAGGCTTAAAGCGCCCATCCGAAGTTCTTGATTGCAACCATCCTGTCTTGGGATTAAACAGATTCTTCCATGACCTGGCAAAATGAAAATATCGCCAGCTTAAAAATTCATCACCCACTGCCCTCAAAGCAAACTGCCCGATAGCAAAATCTGCCGATGTATATTCCAATTGAATGGAAGCATCGTAATATCCTTTTTCCAAATATTGTTTCAAACCGGGCCTGACTTCTATATCCTGTGACATTGCACCAGGCACTTCAGCATTTCTTCGCATCAATCTCAATAAAGGTTTAGGGTCATAATTTCTGGCACCAAAAGCCCAGGCATTAGAAATCAGAATAGGAGTAGGATCTCCCTGCATAATACCTGTTTCAATATTAGCCATCACCCACCTTGGAAAGGCATCACCGGATTGCTCTGCAAACAGCTGGTGTGAAACGACCACATCAGATGCAACTTCAGGGTCTAAAATAGACATCAACTGAATTTGAGTTCTGTAGGTGTCCCAATTGCTAAATGAAGTATAATGCTTTGACCGTGATTTGTGCACTTTAAAATCCGCTCCCATATATTCGCCGTTTACATCACTGCATACGTTGGGATGTATAAATACACGATAGAGATGGGTGTAAAATTGTGTAATACGATCTGCATTCGTTCCTTCTACATGAATTTTTGAAAGTACTTCATTCCATCGCTTTTCTGCTTGTGCTACAATCTGTTCAAAGTTCCATTCCGTATTCTCAGCTTTGAGATTTTCTTTCGCATTTTCTACAGACACATATGAAACACCTATCTTATACTGGATCTTTTGATTCTTTTTAGTATCAAAAGTAAAATATACACCGGAATTTTTGCCTTCAGCGAAACTGGCTCCCGATGACAATTTCTCATTTTTCCAAACGCCTGTTTCTACTGCATCAGCATCAAATTCAGCTGCGAAATACACTTTATAAGGTGTTGGGGTACCACAAAACTGTCCACCTTCTGCATAGCCTTCGCATCTGTTTGGTGCCGTAATCGCAATAGCAGCATTCTCAATAGGAGTTGCTGCAATCCCTGCACCTATGATTACACTACCGTATTCATCATCCTGAGGGTATTCGAATAAAGCCATTCCTGTACGTTCTGTAACAGTAAGCTTTGCTTTTATAGCTTCCTGTACCATCGCCTCATAATACCCTGCATGTCCTTTTTCCTGCGAAACATCCACGCGATAATTCAAAAAATTATCCGGTGATATTATTAATTTTCCTCTTACGGGAAAGGTCGGAAAATTACCCATATGCTCGCATCCTCCACCACTTAATTGGTTGATGACAAATCCCGAGCGTTTGGAAAAATAGGAAGGAGTAAACTGGACCATGCCATGAGGATAGGTTGCACCGGGATAGCAATACCCCGATGTCAGCCCCAGCCCTTTGGTACCAATCAATGTATTCACTTCTTTTGCATAGTTTCGCTCCGCAGGCTGTGCCGACAGATTAAACGCAAGAAAACCAGGAAAAAGAATATAAAAAATTAAAAAACGTACTTTCATTTAAATCTTTATTGTATAAATTATTTAGATAAAGAAAAAGGTGCTGCATACCTGCTGATATTTCTTTCCTTATTGGGTGTAGCACCCATTTCGAAAGTCAGTTTTCCACCATTTACAATATCGCTGTACCTGATATAATTTTTATCCAATACAAAACCATTCAAATCAGCAGATTGTATATAAACATTTTCTTTAGAATTACCTTTGGCTTCGATAACGAATTTATTACCGTTTTCCATGGTGATGGTCACTTTAGGATACATGGGGCTGCCAATGACATATTCGTCAGTTCCCGGACACACACTGTAAATTCCCATGGAACTCAACACAAACCAGGATGACATACCACCCTGATCTTCATCACCGGGATAACCTTTTTCGGTACCATTGTATAAACGCTCCATGACCTGTCTGACCCAATATTGGGTTTTCCAGGGCTGGCCGGCATAGTTATACAGATAAATCATATGCTGAATAGGTTGGTTTCCATGAGCATATTGTCCCATTCCTGCCAATTCCATTTCCAGCATTTCATGAATTTTATGACCATAAGTACCATACTTTACCGTATTGGGAACAGAAAATACAGAGTCGATTTTTGCAATAAAAGCTTCATTGCTTCCATACAAATCAATCAGACCCTGTACGTCATGAAATACAGACCAGTTATAATGCCAGGCATTCCCTTCGCAATAGGCTCCTCCCCATTCATATTTATCAAAGTTTTCCACCCATGAACCGTCTATTTTTCTTCCTTTCATAAATCCTACAGAAGGATCAAACACATTCTTGTAATTATACATCACCCTGGAAAATACATCCTGATAAAATTGATTACCTGTCATACGTGCCAATTCATAACCACACCAATCATTATAGGCGTGTTCAAGCGTTTGTGCTGTTGAACCACCGGACTCGGGATAAGGGATGTATCCTAGTTGCCAATAATCTTTCCATCGCGGACGACCATTGGCACCGCCCCATGGTCCTTTATTGGTAGCTTCATGCAGGTATGCTTTCAAAGCTCGTTGGGGATCGAAAGTACGAATACCTTTAGCCCACGCATCAGTAATGAGCGAAATGGCATGATTCCCAATCATACCCCCTGTTTCGCCGGGTGCCGACCAGGACGGGAACCATCCACATTGATCCTGTGCATCGAGCAGTGCGTTCATATATTGACCCTGCATGGTTGGATGCAGTATATTAGTCAGTGGAAATTGTGAACGGAAAGTATCCCAAAATCCATTATCGGTAAACATGTATCCTTGATGAATTTTTGAATCGTAAGGACTGAAATAATGTGGATTCCCATCTGCATCAATCTCATAAAACTTACGTGAAAATAAGTTTGACCGGAACATACAAGAATAGAAAGTTTCCATTTGCTCTTGTGAAGCTCCCTCAATTAAAATACGACCCAACAAATCATTCCACACCTTTTCACCTTGTTGTTTGGTTACATCCAGATCCTTGTGACTTCCAATTTCTCTGTCTAAAGTAATTTGCGCCTGTTCAGGACTGATATACGATGAAGTTACTTTTGCCTGAACTTTTGCACCATTTTTAAATTGTACATAAGCTCCGCGACCTTTCCCTTCGGCTGTCAGATTTTTTTTCTGAATGGTATTTTTTTCGTTTTCCCAGGTACCATAATCTATAAAGTCCTGATCAAACTGGATGAGGAAATAAGCTTTAAATTCTTTGGGAACAAAAGCTCCGTTATTGACGTAGCCTGTAATTTGTCTTTTTTGTGGGTTAATTTTAACTTCACTCATTTTTGTATAGCCGTCCAATACGATATAAGCATTTTCCCCCTTTGGAAATGTAAAGCGGAAGTGTGCTGTCCTTTCCGTAGGGGATATTTCTGTTATAATGCCATTGTCAAATTGCACTTTGTAGTAATGGGGCTTACCTATTTCATTCTCATGCTTAAAATCAGAAGCTCTTTTGTGTTCATCCACTTCGAGCTTGCCAATGACCGGCATGAGTGAATAAACTCCATAATCACCCATCCAGGGACTGCATTGGTGAACTTGCTGAAATCCACGAATGCTTTTTGCCGAATATTGATACTTCCATCCATCACCGTTTTTGCCGGTCTGTGCCGACCAAAAATGCTGACCAAAAGGCATAGCTGTAGTCGGATAGGTGTTTCCGTGACTTAAGCCAAAATGAGAATCGGTTCCTTGTAAAGTATTTACATATTGAACCAAATCTTGTTGAGCATGAAGATGAAAAAATACCGAACACGCTACAATTATACATACAATCTTTTGTTTCATCATTGTCATATTTAATATGTAATTACTCAAATTTCAATATCAATTGCCCCAATTATAATTAGGCTCCTTGCCCATATATAGTTCCAAAACGCCACCCTGTACAATATCATTAAAATCAAGATAACAATGTGGATGTTCCTGACCATTCAAAACAGCTTTCTGAATATAGATATTATCTTTACTATTATTGTGGGCTATGATGGAAAATGTTTTCCCTGAAAAATAAGTTGAATCTAACTTGAAAACGATCTGATCAAACACGGGGCTGGTTATTTCTTGCCTTGTATTGCCCGGACAAGACGGATGAATACCGGAAGCAGCCAGGACATACCAGGCAGACATTTGTCCAACATCTTCATTACCTACAAGACCTTCCACTGAGTTTTTGTACGCATTGTCACAAATAAAGCGTGTCCATTTTTGTGTGAGCCAGGGTACTTGTAGTTGGTTGAAAAGAAATGGTACAAAGTGAACCGGTTCATTGGCGTGATTATAATAATCATTCCAAAGCATATCAGAAGGCGTTTGTTCAAAGAAATAAGTCAAATCTTCAATGACTAAATCTCTTCCACCCATCAAATCAACCATGCCTTCTACATCGTGAGGAACGAACCAACCTTGTTGATAAGGATTGCATTCAATGGTACCATACCACTCTTTGAGACGGGCATCTTTAGGCCATTGTAAAAATTGGCCGTTTGCTTTTCTGGGTCTAAACCATTTTTTTTCATGGTCAAACACTTGCTGATAAGCCCGGCTTTTTTGAAGAAAAATCTGCTCTTCTTCCTTTTTACCCAGCTCCTTAGCTAATTGAGCAATGCACCAGTCTGTATATGCATACTCTAATGTATGAGAAATACTGAGTGGTTCGGGTGTATATCCCAGTTTATCATTGCCGAATTTAGCCGAAGAATTTTTGGCATACTGATATGCTTTTTCAACATCATAGGTCCGGATACCTTTCACATATGCGTCAGCCAATACTGACAATGCCGGATTACCAATCATACAACCGGAGTAAGCATTTAAAAGTTCCCAACGTTCGTAATAATGACGATCTGTTTGTTCAGCCAAAGTGATTAAAGAGTTAAGCTGATCGCTTACCAATGCAGGATTGATGATGGTTTGTAAAGGAAACTGACTCCTAAAAACGTCCCATCCGCTAAAAATGGTCCGTTTGGTAAACGTAGAGTCTTTTTCAAAGATTTGATTGTTCCCGCCGCAATAACGACCATCAACATCTGTAATAATGCGTGGGTCAATCATGGTATGGTAAAGCGCTGTGTAAAAAACAATTTTTTGGTCGTCTGTTCCACCGGATATTTGAATCTTATTAAGTTCCTCATCCCACAACCTGCGAGCAGCTACTTCGACATCATCAAAAGATTTACTGGCAATTTCATGATTGAAATTGTTTTCTGCACCATACATATCAACAAAGGAAATTCCAACCTTCAAAGTTACTTCCTCGTTTTTTCCGGTTGGAAATTGAGTATAAAAACCAACATTTTGTCCCTGTAGCTCACGGACACCTTTAATGGTCTCAGCTTTTGCTATCCTGTTTATGTAAGATTTAGATGTTACATTTTCTAATTTTCGCTTTGCTTTTTCTGTGTATTGTACATCCCAGAAACCATAGTCTTCAATAGGTTTATCAAATTTAGCATAAAAATAAACGGTATATTCAGCGTTACCTTCACCATTTCCCCAGCCTCCACCTTCCGGAGTACACTGCATCCAACCTCTAATGGTGTAATCATCTACTATTTGTATGTATTGATTTGAAGATGTACCACCTACTCTCCGAGCCAAATCAATTTGAATTTTTGATTGCTCATGTTTTGGAAAAGTGAATTTTAGAATACCACATCTGGGTGTTGCAGAACTTTCTACCTTAATATTGTAATCAGTTAATTCTACACTGTAAAACCCGGCGGAAGCTTTCTCAGTTTCCTTATTATAATGCGACCGATAACCTTTGATGCTACCATCCTCTTTTCCGGCAACCTTTTTCAATTCTCCGGTTGAAGGCATCACTAAAAAATTTCCTAATTCGCCGTTCCACCCTACACCACTCATTTGAGTAAAAGCAAAGCCCTCAATGGTTTTATGTTCATAGCTGTACCCGGACCCGTTATCTCCACCGGTAATGGTGTTGGGACTTACCTGTACCATGCCGTAAGGTGTGGTTGCACCGGGAAAGGTTTTCCCTAACCCATGATAAACACCGGCGGCACCAACACTTGTGCTGGCACCAATAAAGGGATTAACATACTCGGAAGGATTTTGATTTTCTTCTTCATTAATTGCGAATACAAATCCGGCAATAAGCGCTGCTATTAAAATCAAATAAATATATATTTTAGACATAGACAATTGAAACAAAAAGCATTTTTACTCCTCAAATTTAAAGTAAAAATCAGCATTATAATAAATCTCAATAATGTATTTTTGCATAAATGAAATGTTGCTATGCACATAAAGTATATTTCAATCTTTGTCTCAACTTTTTGAGTGCTATACCAATTTGCACATCTACTGTATTGACAGAAAGTCCTAAACGCTCAGATATTTCTTTGTATTTTAATCCTTCATATCTGCTCATTATAAATATCTCCTTGCATCTGGTTGGTAATGTATTGATAGCTTCAATGACTTGCATTTCAATCTTTTCTTCATAATTCACATCAAAATTATTAGATGTTTGATGAAGCATTCTTAATTCTTCTTCATAAAACGACTGCATTGCAGACTCATAGCTTCGATGCACCAACTGGCTTTTAATAAAGTCTAAACACTTGTTTCTTACAGATTTATATATATATGCATTGATATTTTCAACTTGGCACAAGATATCCTTTTTTTCTAAAAGGGTCATGAACACATCTTGTGTAATATTTTCAGCATCCTCAATATAATCTACGATTCCCATGGCAAATCGTACCAATTTGGAGTAATGAGAGGTATAAAAATCAGCTATATCCATGATATTATTAGGCTTGTGAGGTATTAAATGGGTTAATTCTGTGCTATTCCATTCAAGTGAACGTAATTCAAATCTGATTGCAACAACAAGCAAGAGATAAAACATTCAGCATCACAAATAAGATTCACTGAACTTGCTTCTCTATTGCAAATATATCCAATTAATACTCCTATAAAGCTCTGAGTAAAAAGTTAGTAAACAAAACAAAAGCAAAAACCAGGTTATATTTCTGCTTAACAGACAGTTACAAAAAAAGGGGGAAAGTTATTTATTAAACTTATTGGAAAGAATTTTACAAAGAAAGAGAGCCAATCTTTTTTATTTCAACTTCAAACTGATCGCTATCAACACGCGACTTACTTTTTATTTTACTTTTGTAGTTATAAACAGTTTGAACAGAATATCTTAAAAAATCTGCTATTTGATTTACATCAGTTATCCCCAACCTAATCAATGCAAAAATACGAAGTTCTGTATTAAGCCTTCCTTCTTCCGGCTTATGACGATCTTCTGGTTTTAAGAGTGAGTTAAATTCTTCAATAAATTTTGGAAATAATTTTAAAAATGCATGATCAAAATTGGCATATAGCTCTTCAACCTCCTTTTCTAATTCATCTGAAGACGGTTTGTATAAGTCGCCAGCCTGACCCATTTTAATTTTTTTATTTACATTTTTTCTATAAGAATCTAATTTATTGATATAAACAGCACATTGATTCATGAAATATCCTATATACTTTTCTTTAACAATGTTTGTTTCATCTAATTTTTTATTCAGCGCCAATAATTCGTCATTAATGAGACGAAGTTCTTTTTTAGATTTAGATACAGTCCGATACTGTTTATAGTACAGGGCTATAATTATGGTCAATACAAACACCAACAGACTAACCAAAAAAGCATACAGTCGCAAGTTAGATTGTTGTTCCTCAATTTTCATCAAATATGTGTTTTCAATGATTGGCTGCACCCTGGCAATAACAGAATTTTTAAAACGTGCATTATAAAACAAAGCATCGTCCAAGGCTACCTTTAAATAATTGTGTGCGCGATAGATATCATTTTGATTATATAAATTAATTGCCAAAGACAACAATGCTTCATTTTCTTTAACTGCCAATTGCAGATCCGTGATTGCAGCTAAAAGTAAAAAATAATTTTCTTTATCCCGATTGCTGGTTAATTTATAAGCTTTGGCTAAGCTCATGGCAGCCATAGCATAACCGTGAGTCCCGGGCTCCTGTTTTTCAAAAATAGGAGTCAATAAATCAATGGCAGCATTAATGGAGCCTTTTGCTTGTAGCATAAACGCATATTCCTTCCTGTACTCATCTGATTGATCGTACAATAAAGATAGTACCTTATTTCTGTAGTCTTCTTTTTTACTTTTATATTCTTCTGAAAACTTTTTATCATGCACATAGGTTGCTAAATTTTCATAGTATCGTATTTTATTCCAACAGTAAAAAACTTTTAAGTGCACCGGCAGATTGTCGTAATCAATGGAAGCATGAATCTCATCAGCTTGTAAAAATAATCCGGATAAAGAATAAACATTTGCCAAAGACAGTCTGTTTTCTATAATAAGTTGTTCGTCTTGAAGTTTTTCAGCTATAGATAAATTTTCATGAATGTAGTGTTCCGCAGAATCACAAATAAAGCTATTGTATAAACTAATAATGTCCTGGTTGATTCGATAGCGTTCCGTCAAATCCTTAATCTCTGCTTTCTGATTTTTAAGAGATTGAATTTTTTTTGATCTAAGCTGAGTATATGTTGATCTATTTTGAATAGTCTGATCCAATACATTTAATAATGAATCATTCACTTCTTTCGACGCAATCATGTGTGTCGAAATCGCCAACATTAAGATTATTAATCCTACATTTTTCATCTTGTGAGCATAGTTAAATAATATAATTTATAATCTTTATTTATGATTATTCATCTATGGTTGTTCTTTGTATCTTAAACAGACAAAAATAAAAAAATCATTTAAAAAAAACAATTAATAAATTGATTTTCTGTATTCATCATCATTGTGAGTACAGCAATCATATGACATTTTTAAAAATCAATAAGATATGTCAACAAAAATGATTCTATACATCAATTTAGTGGTTCTTGCTACTTTTGTCGTCTATACATATTGCAAGGTAATTTATTCCAAAATATATATAAAATGAGAAAAATAATAGAAATAAATATTAGCTTTATCAAGATACTTTTCTTCAGTTTATGCTCAATTTTATATGTGTCATCAGCAGTTGCTAAATCCGGCAATCAGGTTTATTTTGTAGATGGATATCATGGCGGTGTGTTTGGACATTACCCCATGTGGAAAACACAGTTTATAATCGACAAATTAAATGAATTTCCGGACTGGCGCATAGGTATGGAAATAGAAGCAGAAACCTGGGACTCAGTCAAGAAAAATACACCTGAGGCTTATTATGAATTTCAAAAGATAATTGGCAATCCACGCATGGATTTCACTAATCCAACATATGCCCAACCCTACTGCTATAACATCGTTGGCGAAAGTTTGATACGTCAGTTTCATTACGGCATTAAAAAAAATCGCGAACATTTTCCAAATTTTACATTTACTACTTATGCGGTTGAAGAACCATGTTTTACCAGTGCCCTGCCACAGGTACTGCAATCTTTTGGTTTTAAATATGCGGTTTTAAAGTGCCCGAACACTTGTTGGGGTGGCTATATGAAAGCATATGGCGGAGAATTGGTAAACTGGATTGGACCGGATGGTACATCTATACTGACTGTTCCGCGTTATGCCTGTGAGGAATTGGAGCCTAATTCCGTGTGGCAAACTACAGCCTGGGGAAATTCTAAAGAATATTTGCAAGCATGTTTTGAAGCTGGTATTAAAAATCCGGTGGGCATGACCTATCAAGATGCCGGATGGAGAAACGGTCCCTGGTTGGGAAGTAAAAAAGGCAGAATAAAAAATAATTCACAATATGTGACTTGGACAGAATATATTGAACAATACAGTGTTGGCAAAAGTGATGATGATTACCATCTTTCACAGGAAGATGTTTTAGTGAGTTTAATGTGGGGTAGTCAAGCGCTTCAACGCATAGGACAGCAAGTCAGAACTTCTGAAAATAAAATTTTACAGGCTGAAAAAATTGTTTCTATGGCGCACATAGACAATAAGGTAGATGCTGCTTCTTCAGACTTTGAAAAAGCATGGCGTAGTTTACTACTGGCTCAACATCATGATTCCTGGATAGTGCCTTATAACAGATTAAACAAACAACACACCTGGGCGGAGAAAATTAAAATTTGGACGGACAACACCAATGCTATTGCCGACAGCTTGATTCAGGTTGCCGATCTTTCGTATGTAAAAAAGGACAATGGATCTAAATCAGCAGGATTCGTCAAAGTATATAATACTTTATCTAACAGTCGCAAAGAACTTATTGCCATAAATTTACCAACAGAACTTCAAGCTAAAATCTTGACAGTATTTAATGCTAAAAACCAAAATATCAAAACAGAACGTTCCGGAAATATTCTGTATTGTGAAGTTGAAATACCCGCTTTTGGTTATACAACATTAAGGCTGGAAGAATGTTCTAAGCCAGAAAACTCATTTGAATTCAAAGGTGTCAGTTTACTTGCTAATGGAGATTGTCAGATGGAAAACAATAACTACCGAATTGTATTTGACGGTCAAAAAGGTGGGCAAATCAAAAGCTTGATTGCCAAGCAACTTGATCATAAAGAATTTGTAGATAACAAACATCAATTTGGATTTAATAGCTTAAGAGGTCATTTTTATGATGAACAGAAATTTCACTCTAACACTGACGTTCCCGCAAAGTTCACAATTTTAGAAAATAATGAGCTGATTCAAAAAATTGCCATTGAAAGCAGTATCAACGGTCATACCGTTACCCAAACGGTCACTCTTACCAATAATCAAGAAAGGATTGATTTTGGCTTGCATATCAATTGGAAAGGTAATCCGGGTATCGGGGAATTTAGAATGACTGACGGTTTTAGAGATAATTTTCGTGCATCTTATGATGACAGATATAAACTACACATCTTGTTTCCGGCTAACTTAAAATCTCAGCAAGTGTATAAAAATGCTCCTTTTGATGTATGTGAAAGTAAGCTGGACGATACTTTCTTCAAATCATGGGACGCTATTAAACATAATATTATTCTAAACTGGGTAGATGTAATACAGGAAAACGAGCATTACGGCTTAGCACTCCTTTCAGACCACACCACTTCCTACCTGCATGGCAAAGATTATCCGTTGGGTTTGACAACTCAGTATTCAGGAAAAGGATTGTGGAGTGTAGATTATAAAATTACACAAGCTTTGGATATCCGCTATGCATTGATCCCACACAAAGGAAAATGGGATGAAAGTAGTATCTGGACAGCTAGCAACATATGGAATGAACCCCTCATCACTACTTTTCATTCAAAAATACCTGTTAACGAAAGCTCTTTCATACAGATGGACAAAGCAGGTTATGAACTTTCAGCAGTAGTTGTAGATGAAGACAACAATCTGCTTGTGCGTGTATTTAATGCTGAAACAGATGAGCAACCGGTTAATCTTAGTTTTAATTTTCCAATAAAGTCTGTAGAAGAAGTAAATTTGGCAGGAAAAACTATTCGACCTATAAGCATCAGCAAGAAAAAAAACACAAGCAATATTAAGCTTTCCATGCCTCAATTTGGATTTAAAACAATCAAAATCTATCAATAACATTTTCTTAAATATATGAAGTACAAGCATTTTACTTTAATTGCATTGTTTATAACCGCAAATTTGAATATTGCGGCTCAGGTGAACTTATCACCCTTATTTACCAATAACATGGTGTTGCAACAACAAACCAATGCTCCTATTTGGGGAGAAGCCAAACCAGGTAAAAAAGTAACTATTACTACGTCCTGGGATAATAATACCCATGTGATCAAAGCTGACGAGCAAGGGAAATGGCAAACAACTGTAGCAACCCCGAAAGCAGGAGGTCCTTATGAAATTTTAATTGCTTCCGGCAAAAAGAAACATCATGTAAAACTAAAAAATGTATCAATTGGTGAAGTATGGATTTGCTCCGGGCAATCCAATATGGAATGGCGGGTTCGCAATGATATAAAAAACATGAAGTATGAGATATCCAAAGCAAATTACCCTGATGTACGTATGATTACAGTTAAACATAAAACCAGTGTAAAGCCTTTGGAAAATTTTGAAGCTGAAAGAGATGGGTGGGAAGTTTGTTCACCTGAAACTGTAGGAGAATTTTCAGCAGTAGGATATTTCTTCGGGCGTGATTTACATCTTGCTCAGGGTGTTCCTGTCGGATTAATAAATTCTTCCTGGGGTGGAACTTTAGCTGAAGTTTGGGCAGATGCTGAATCTTTGATGGAAATGCCTTATTTCCATGATTTTGTTAAAAACATGGTTAATCCGCCTGAAGATGAAAACCACCAGGAAATTCAATATCAAGAATCCATGGAAAAATGGGTACGTAACATTCAGAAAATAGATCCGGGGTATTCTAACAACAGAGCTATCTGGGCTTCACTAGACTTCAACGATGATCCCTGGTTTGATTTCCCGGTACCCGGCATCGTCCAACGTACCGGACTGGCTAATCATAATGGTGTATTCTGGTTTCGTAAAATCATTGAGCTTCCCGCTGATTGGGCCGGCAAAGATTTACTGCTGAAATTGGGTAGAGTGGATGACGACGACATCAGTTTTTTCAACGAAGAAGTAATCGGACATACTGAAGGATGGTTATCCAATCGTGAATATAAAATCCCGGGAAATCTTGTCAAAGCCGGAAAAAATATTATCACTGTCCGAGTAACGGATTCAGGTGGCGATGGCGGGTTCAGTAGTGAATCCAAAGACATTGTTTTAGAAAATGAATCCGGCGAAAAAATTCCATTATCAGGTGTCTGGAAGGCAAAATATGCCCTATCTATGAGTGAAATTCCTTTGATGCCCTCTCGTGCAAAAGGTAATTTGACAGAACCCACCGTATTGTTCAACGCCATGATTAATCCTTTGGTTCCCTACGCGACCAAAGGTGCTGTCTGGTATCAGGGAGAAGCCAACGCAGGTCGCGCTTATCAATACAAAGAATTGCTTCCCTTAATGATTAATGGATGGAGAAAATACTTTGGAAAGGAATTCCAATTTTATATTGTACAATTAGCCAATTTTGGCAAACCTGAAACTGAACCTACCGAGTCGACGTGGGCAGAACTCCGTGAATCTCAATTTTTAACAGCAAAACATTTAGAGCATACGGGCATTGTGACTGCCATTGATATTGGTGAGGCTTATGACATCCATCTCCGCAACAAACAAGAAGTTGGGAGAAGATTGACACTGGCTGCACGCGCACAAACCTATGGAGAAAACGTTCCGTTTAGTGGTCCCGTTTATAAATCGCACAAAATCGTTGGCAATACCATCCGCATTAAGTTTGATCACAATCACAGAGGACTGATCACACCTGCAGGAGAAAAATTAAAAGGTTTTA
>JGI24709J26583_10002583_pt1 | contig 14809 bp, 9 predicted proteins | sample BioPla2DNA1_FD_26583 | JGI IMG/M metagenome (IMG submission 26583) | reverse complement strand
CAATGCCCAGCCAAGAACATGTTGATGATGCTAAAGAATATGTAGATTCTAACGAAAAATAGTTAAACACAGAGAAAGGGAGTTGATGTTATGTATTCAACTCTCTTTTTGTTTAATTGAAATTAAGGTATTTTTCTATAAAATCATAGTTCTATTCTATAACAAATTAATAATAAAGCAGATTATCATAAGATTATGAGATAAGCGATATAATTTGAAAAATTTATACAAACAGCTTATCAAAATAGAATTACCAGGGAGGCTTAAAAAAATGTTCAAAAAAATTACAGCATTTAGTTTAGTTTTCGTTTTTATCCTGTCCTCTATATCTATGGTATCTGCGGAGGCAATGCCTATTAAATCGCTTGAAGCCCCAAGAAATCTTTCTTTGAGGAAGGATGGGGAATCAATTATTGATCTTAGGTGGACTAATCCCGCAAGCATCATGAAGGTGCTTGAAGATATTGATAACTCGGAATATAGTGGTAACTTGGCATATTTGGTAGACTGGAAGGAAAATGATGGCCAATGGCATACTGCAATTCCTTCAAGTGATCCAAACTTTGACGATGATATTCACGGGCAATTTTATGGGCATTTGGGCAGTCATCTGGTTGACGAAGGAAACGTAACTGAAACCTTTTTCGTTATATGGCATCTGTTCCCTGAAAAATCCCCGGCTGATACTTATGACTTAGTAAATAATACATATTATTTCAGAATGAGATATATCCTTGAGCCTTATGATGGTGAATTTGCGCCTGCATATTCGCCTTATTCAGAAGTTATGGCCATAGGTAAAAATGCTGCTGCGGCATCAATTACAAGCCTCGATTCACCTAAAAATTTAAAGGCAAAAATAGAAAAGGACTCCAATAACAAGCCATATTTTCAACTTGATTGGGATATACCCCAATCTGTTACTGATGCTAACAAAATCCGACCAGTGTATCATATAGTCGATTTTAAGGTAGGGGATGGAAAATGGCTATCCGAAAGTGTAACATGGGATGGCCTACCCGTTGCATATAGCTCACTATTAACCAATACTTATGACCTGAATCCAATAGAAGAGAATCTTGTAGATAAGGTTGTAATAGAAGAAAATGTGTACTATTTTAGAGTGGCATTTGTATGTAAAGAAACCGGGGGCAATCCCATTGTTTCAGATTACTCAAATATTGTTTCAACAAAGGTACTGGCCTATAGCGATGCATCCCCTTGGGCTCAACCGGAACTGGATAAGGCCGATAATATTGGCATTATAACCGATACATTACGCGGATCGGATATGACAAGGCCGATTACCAGAGAAGAGTTTGCCGAGTCTGCGGTAAAATTTTATGAGATGGTTACCGGGAAAAAGGCTGAGCCTCACCCTACGAAGAAATTCCTGGACTGTGACAATATAGAAGTATTAAAAGCATTTAATCTTAATATAACAGCAGGTGTTGGTGATGGTACAAAATTTGAACCCGATTCCTATTTGTTACGTCAGCAAATGGCAGCCATGATAACCCGAACATTGACGGCCTGTTATGAAGAACTTGTTCTTGATATTTCAGGGCAACCGGATTTTTTAGATCAAAAGGAATTTGCCGCCTATGCAATCAATCCTGCAAAGTTTATGGCGAAATACAAGATTACAGTAGGTGACGGAAAAGGAAATTTCATTCCTAATAACAACTGTTCAAGACAAGAGGCCATAGCATTCTTATTAAGATCATATCTAAACGGTGATCAATATCTAAAATAAGGACATATATAAATATATAGTATTAATCTGTGATAGCCCCTCTAAAATAGTGAGGGGCTTTTTCAAAATATTTTTGGCTTTGTTCCTTATACTGAAAGTGGTGGTATAATAAGTTTATACAGTATAAAAGCTCTTTTAGAAGCAGCTGCAGGTAAGGGAAGTGTATTAATTGGGCTTTGGTGAATTTGTTAAAAGAATACCTGAAATAATACATAACCGCACGAAGAGCTTTATAACCGATGATATAGCCATCTTTAAACCCGACGCCTATGTTGTTAATCGAAAATTATGTATAGAGGATTATCACTTTATCATATTCCATTCAACTCCCCCACCTGCAAAAATAGATAACAAAGAATTACAGTTTAAAAAGGGTAGCTTAATATCTCTGGAGCCGGGCACAGAAATGACGGTTTTTGGTTTGGATAATGATAAACCATGTCAGTATATCTCAATTAACGTAAAAAAAGATTTTATGCAAAAAGTCGCTAATGAGGCTTTAGGAAAAAGTGATTTTCGCTTTAGCAGGTGTGAAAATTCATATAGTTGGCAGCTTCTATGGGCTATAAAAAGTTTTGAATACGAATTGAGCAATTACAGTCAAAGGTTTCCTTTTATGATAGAAAATCTGGCTCCGCTTACGCTGCGCTCAGGATGACATAAAAGTTTGTCATTCTGAGCGCTAGCGAAGAATCTTTATTCAGCCAAACGTTTATAACGATAGTAAACATTACCCTATCGCTAAAATACTTAATAAAAGTACTGTTTACTCGAGTTTCAATGACTCGGAACCCGTTCGAAATCTTTAATTTCGGTAACGGGCGAGGTCATTATAACGATTGTAGCGTTCCATTGCGTGTTTCTCTGATATTTCATACATTTCATCTGCAATATCAGGAAAAATGTTTTTCAGGGATGAATATCTGACTTCGCTGGTTATGAAGTCTTTATAAGGTTTTACAGGCTCTTTGGATTCAAGAATAAATGGATTCTTGCCTTCTTCAATAAGCATAGGATTATATCTGTACAAATGCCAGTAGCCGGCTTCAACAGCCCGCTTTTCATGAANCATACTTGTACCCATACCAGTTCTTATACCATGGCTAATACATGGTGAATAGGCAATTATCAGGGATGGTCCCTTGTAGTTTTCAGCTTCGATAATTGCTTTTATGGTTTGATTCATATTAGCACCCATAGCTATTTGAGCTACATATACATAACCATAGCTTATGGCCATAAGTCCTAAATCCTTTTTCTTAATTTTTTTACCGGCGGCGGCAAATTTTGCTACGGCTGAGGTGGGAGTAGCTTTAGAAGCCTGGCCGCCAGTATTTGAATAGATTTCTGTATCCATTACAAAGATGTTTACGTCATCTCCTGAGGCCAGAACGTGGTCCAGGCCTCCATAACCAATATCATAAGCCCATCCGTCGCCACCTATTATCCAGAAAGATCTCTTAACCAGAAAATCCTTCAGTTCAAAAATTTTAGCCAGAATGGGGTTGGAAAGGTTCTCTGAATTCTCCAGCACCTTAATTAAAGCATCAGACGCACCAACAGATAATTCACCATTTTCAATGTTCTCCAGCCAGTGGTTTAATACTGCCTTAACATCCTCATTAATATCAGAGTCCAGTGCTTCTCTGGCAAGGCAAGCCAGCTTTTCCCTTATTTGTTTTACCCCCAGGTACATCCCGTATCCGTACTCGGCATTATCTTCAAAAAGTGAATTGGCCCAGGCCGGACCTCTGCCGTTGCTTTTTGGGCTGTAAGCTATTGAAGGGGAGCTGGCGCCCCAGATGGATGAACAGCCGGTTGCATTGGCTATCATAATTCTGTCACCATAGAGTTGAGTCAAAAGTTTAATATATGGAGTTTCTCCGCAGCCGGGACATGCACCGTTAAACTCAAGACATGGCTCTAACAGCTGACTTCCCTTGACTGTTTTAGTATTGAATATACCTGCCTTATTTTTCACAGTTAATGCATACTCCCAGTTTTCGCTTTCAGTTTTCACCAATTCTTCAGCCGGCTGCATAATCAGGGCCTTTCCCTTTGCAGGGCAAACGTCGGCGCAGTTTCCACAACCAGTACAATCCAGGGGTGATATTTGTATGCGCCATGATAAATGCCCCAAATCTTTACCCGTAACCTTCTTGGTTTCGAAGGCATCGGGAGCATTCCTGACTTCTTCCTCATCCAATACAAAGGGACGAATGGTGGCATGCGGGCATATATATGAGCACTGGCCGCACTGAATGCACTTTTCGATATCCCAGAAAGGCAGCATCACAGCAATGCCGCGCTTTTCGTAACGAGTGGTTCCCAATGGATGTGAGCCATCCTCCATGTTCTTAAATGCACTTACTGGAAGCTCATCGCCTTCGTGTCTTGCCATCTTTCTTTGGATATTTTTCACGAATTCCGGCTCGTCTTTTTCATCAGAAGGGCTATCCTCTGCATTATTCCATGAATCGGGTATTTTAATTTCAATCAGGGCTTTTATTCCTTCATCAACAGCGGCCTTGTTCATCTCAACAATTTTTTGTCCTTTTCTGCCGTACATTTGCTCAATGGATTTTTTCAAATAGTTTACTGCTTCGTCTACTGGAATTATATTAGCCAGCTTAAAGAATGCAGCCTGCATTACCATGTTAATACGATTTCCAAGGCCTATTTCAGATGCTATGGATATTGCGTCAATTATATAAAACTTAATTTGGTTTTGGGCAAGATAGCGCTTAATTGCAGCCGGAAGATGTTCTTCCAGTTCTGATTCTGTCCAGGGGCAGTTTAATACAAATGTTCCGCCTTTTTTAAGTCCCTTTAAAATATCAAAATTATAGATAAAGGATTTATTGTGACAGGCAATATAATCTGCATGATAAACAAGATATGGGCATCTTAAGGGGCTTGGGCCAAATCGTAGATGAGATATGGTGGAACCGCCGGACTTTTTACTGTCATAGGAGAAGTATCCCTGCACGTATTTGTCGGTGTTGTCTCCTATAATTTTTATGGCGGTTTTATTTGCTCCCACCGTACCGTCAGAACCTAAACCCCAGAACTTGCAGCTGATTGTGCCTTCGGGGGTTGTATCCACAATATCCTCTTCTTCCAGTGAAAGAAAAGTAACATCATCCACAATACCGATGGTAAAATTGTCTTTGGGGGATTCTGATTTCAAATTATTGAATACTGCTATTATCTGGGAAGGAGTTGTATCCTTTGAGCCCAATCCATAACGACCGCCTACAATAAGAGGTCTTTCGCTTTTGTCCTGGTACAGCTTTACCACATCCAGATACAGAGGTTCACCCGGGGAACCCGGCTCCTTGGTTCTGTCTAAAACAGCAATTCTTTTTACTGTTCTGGGTAAGGCCTCAAAGAAATGTTTCTCTGAAAAGGGGCGGTAGAGATGAACATTTATAACTCCTGTTTTTTCTCCTTTTTGATTAAGGTAATCAACAGTTTCCTGGATTGTATCACATACAGAGCCCATGGCGACAATCACATCTTCGGCGTCCTTATCTCCGTAATAGTCAAACAGATGATAGCTGCGGCCTGTCAGCTCTTTAATCTGATTCATATAATCGGTAACTATATCCGGAACATCATCAAAGAACCTGTTTTGAACTTCACGCCCTTGAAAATATATGTCCGGATTCTGGGCTGTCCCCCGTACTACGGGATGGTTCGGATTAAGCCCTCTGAACCTGAACTCGTTTATAGCATCATAATCCACAATTCTTGCAAGGTCTTCGTAGTCAATTAAATCAATTTTCTGGACTTCATGAGAGGTTCTGAAACCGTCAAAAAAATGAAGGAAGGGCAGTCTTGCCTTTATGGCCGAAAGATGGGCTATACATCCTAAATCCATAACCTCCTGAACATTGGAGGAGGCAAGCATAACTACTCCCGTCTGGCGACATGCCATAACATCCTGATGATCTCCGAAAATAGACAGGGCATGGGTCGCGATTGCCCTTGCTGAAACATGCAATACTCCGGGAAGCAGTTCACCGCTCATCTTGTAGAGGTTGGGAATCATAAGAAGCAGTCCCTGAGACGCCGTATAGGTGGTTGTAAGAGCGCCTGCTGCCAGAGAACCGTGCATAGCGCCGGCAGCACCGCCCTCAGACTGCATTTCAACTACTTTGACTTCTTGTCCAAATATATTTTTTTTACCATGAGCCGACCATTCATCCACCATCTCTGCCATGGGAGATGATGGAGTAATGGGAAAGATAGCAGCTACCTCAGTAAAAGCGTAGGAGGCGTAGGCGGCTGCCTGGTTTCCATCCATTGTTTGTTTAGCCATTATTTTTACTTCTCCTNTATTATTTGTGAATTTTAAAGTGTGAATCCTGATTTAGTATGTCTTATTCATAGAATTTCATTACATTATTAATATTTATTGAAACAGAATAATCAAATGTTATATAGATTATAGGGGTGTATGACACTGCAACAGATTGATTTTAAACACTTGGCGTAGTAAAATATAAGCTACGCTTAAATGGAGGACGCAAACAATTTATGAACAAATTGAAGAAATTTATTTCATATTATAAACCGTATAAGGGCATATTTTTTATGGATATGTTCTGTGCTCTTATCCTTTCAGGTATAGATTTATTATTTCCGTCACTTGTCAAGTATCTGATGGATGAGGTCTACAGTATCCGCCCTCAAAACATGCTGCAAATTATATTCCTTACCGGAGCGGGGTTATTGGTACTCTATATTATCCGATTTTTCTGCCAGTATTATATAACCTCCTGGGGACATATTATGGGAGCACGAATGGAGTCGGATATGCGGAGCGATTTATTTAATCATCTGCAGAAACTTTCCTTTTCCTTCTATGACAATGCCAATACCGGAAAACTTATGTCCAGGATAACAAACGACCTTTTTGACATATCGGAGCTTGCCCATCACGGACCTGAAGACATATTTATATCACTTATCAAAATCATAGGCGCAGTAATTATAATGCTTACAATGAATGTTCAGCTGACGCTGATATTATTGGCTTTGCTAGTAGTTATTGTTGCATTTACAGCACATTATAATCTTAAAATGCGCTCTGTATTTGCAAGAAACAGAGAGAAGATTGCGCAGGTTAATGCTCAGACACAGGACAGCCTGTCGGGAGTCCGGGTGGTTAAGTCTTTTTCCAATGAGAATATTGAAAAAAAGAAGTTTGAGCACGGTAATCTTGAGTTTTTAGAGACCAAGGAAGACAGTTACACAATTATGGGTCAATTCTTTTCAGGCAACCAGTTTCTACAGGGGATCCTGTACTTAAGCGTGCTGGTTCTGGGTGGTGTGTTTTTAAGTCAGAATAAGATTTCCACTTCGGACCTTATTGCCTACGTTCTGTTTATCAATGTATTTTTGAATCCGATAGACAGACTGGTGAATTTCACAGAAGCTCTTCAAAGAGGGATGTCCGGATTTGACAGGTTTCTGGAAATTATCAATACAAAGCCTGAAATCGAGGATGCCAAGGATGCTGTCGAGCTTGAAGACGTTGAAGGAAAGATTGAATTTAAGGATGTTGCCTTTAGCTATAACGATAAAACAGAGGTGTTGAAGAATATAAATATAACCATAGAAAAAGGCCAGTCTGTAGCCTTGGTAGGGCCTTCGGGAAGTGGCAAAACAACATTTTGTAATCTTATACCACGTTTTTATGAGGTTAATGAGGGATCCATTACCATAGACGGTAAGGATATCAGAACCCTGACTCTTGCTTCTCTCCGGCGTAATATTGGTGTGGTTCAGCAAGATGTTTATTTATTTACAGGTACTATCGAGGATAATATTATATACGGGAAACCCGATGCAACAAGGGAGGAAATTATACAAGCCGCCAAGCTTGCTAATGCCCATGATTTTATTATGGAGCTTGAAAACGGGTATGACACCTTTGTGGGAGAACGTGGGGTAAAGCTGTCGGGGGGTCAAAAACAGAGAATTTCCATAGCCAGAGCCTTCCTGAAAAATCCTCCGATATTAATCCTGGACGAGGCTACATCGTCTTTGGATAATGAGAGTGAAAGACTTATTCAGGAATCATTAAAACTGCTGGCTAAGGGAAGAACAACCCTGATTATTGCCCACAGGCTTTCCACAATAAAGAATGCTGACAATATAATTGTTTTGACTGACAATGGTATTGAAGAGCAGGGTACGCATCAGGAGCTTATTGAAAAGGGCGGTGTGTACGCAGCCCTTCACAGTGAGGGAGGCCAGCTTTGATTCTGCTTACTTAATTCTGCTTGTTCAGTGGGTTAAGGTTTTTGACATAAAGCACAATAAGATCCCTGATGGTTTGTGAGACAAACTTTCTGGTTTCACTGTCTATGTTTCTGAAAGCTCTAAGTATTTTTGCAAAATCTTTAATATGGACTTCGCTTAAATCTCCTATGGACTTTGCATTTGTTGAATTTATGGTTTGAAACAGTGCGTCAATAAATAATTCGCGCTTTTCATCGGAAATATTGGAAAGCCATTCGTTTAATGCTTTATTCATATTTAATGAGGTGTTGGAGATATTTTTGACATAATGAAAATCATCACCCTCAATTACCCATGAAAAGGGATCGTGCTGCATAATACCGGATCTGCTGCTTTTAATAACCTTGTAGCTTTCCTGGGTCTGCAGCAGCATACCCACAATAGATGATTGGGGTAATATCTTGTGTATTCTGTCTTTTATTCTTAAATATTCAGGAGTATTAAAAATACTGTCTTTAAAACCGGGACCATCGTGACTGTAAACCTTAATTATTCTGTTTTGAATTTCAGAAGAGCATTTCATAGCCGAATAAACCGCAATATTCCCACCTTTTGAATGGCCTCCCACTATTAGATCGCCATCAAGTAGTTTTCCTGCCCTATTGAGATACTCTACCCCTTCCTCCTGTGAGGGGACAGGGCTTTGAAAGGCCATATTAAAGTCTTCCTTCCACCCCACAAAGGTCATGTCGGTTCCACGATATGAGACGTAATGAGTTTTGTCGTCTATTTGATATGTTACAGCCGAAAATTGCTTTTCCTGCTTATAATCAAGTTTGTTCACATAGTATTTCATTTTTATATCTCTGAATCTGGGGCTGGCTGCAAGGGCATATAAAAGGTTGAGGTTTTTTTCTAAGAACATAACGCCTTTAAACATAGTGTCAAAATGCTCAGCCTTTAATAGATCCCCTATGCGAACCGGAGGAGTTTCATTTGAAAAGCCTGGTACGAGGCGTTCAAAATATATATAGCTGAACTGCGACAGTACCAGGCTGTCTACGGCTTTAAATTTTTTAACTTCAAAGCTGCTTAATTCATTTTTAACATAATCTATAATGTTTTTCATTTAGTCAACCCTGTTATTATCTTGTACTGAACTTGTAGACCGTTACTTGATGGTAGGTTTGTCCGGCATTAAGTACGGGAGATGGGAAATGACTATACTTCATTGAGTTTGGGAAATATTGCGTTTCAAGACATAATCCATGCCATTTATCATACATAACATCATTCTTGCCTTTACCTGCACCTTTAAGGCTATTTCCCGAATAAAACTGAACTCCTGGTTTTGTGGTCAGGACTGTCATCAGGCGTCCTGATTTTGGATCGTAGAGCTGTGCAATCTCTTTGGGTGTTTTATCTGCAGGTGTTGTTCTTAACACAAAATTATGATCATAGCCGTTTCCGAATCTCATCTGCTCATTGTCGTATGAATCAGAAAGACCGTCTCCTATACGCTTAAATTGTGTGAAGTCAAAGGGTGTATTTTTTACGCTGAGGATTTCTCCGGTGGGTAGAAGTTCTGAATTTATAGGAGTATAGAAATCAGCATCGATTTTGAGTTGATGATCTACTATTGTTCCGGAGTCATGGCCTGAGAGGTTAAAATATGAATGATTCGTCAAGTTTACAATGGTGTCTTTATCAGATGCGGCGTAGTATTCAATCTCTAAAGCATCTTGGTCTGTAAGCCTGTAAATTACTCTTACCTCTAGGTTGCCAGGATAATTTTCGTCCATATCAGGGCTGAATAAACTCAGTTCAAGTCCTTCTTTATCACCTGACTGGATTTTGACATCCCAAACCCTTTTATCGTAGCCTGTAATACCGCCGTGCAACTGATTATTTCCTTCATTTTTATTTAAAGTATACGTAATACCATTGAGCTCAAAAGATGCGCCTTCCAGACGATTTGAACAGCGGCCTATAAGGGCACCGAAAAACGGAGATCTGTCAAGGTAATCCTCCACTTTATCATAACCTAAAACCACATCAGCAAAATTTCCGCCTTTATCGGGGACATAAAGAGATACGACTATTCCTCCGTAGTTTAATATCTCGGCTTTAAGACCATTGTTATTGGTGAGAGTATAAAGATTNACACCGGTTCCATCCGGTAATTTTCCGAAAGGTCTGGATGTTATATTCATAAAACAACCTCCGTTCATTTGTAATTTTTGTCCTTCCATTATACACCATTTGCTGGTAATATTACAATTATACAAGTGACAGAGATACTTTTGATGGTTTTAATCAAATTTTAATCTTATTAATAGGCTCCCTTTATTAAAATGAGTTAAAATGAACAGGATGTGAATAATATTATCCGTTACCGAAAAATGTCGTTGTGAGGGTTACATAGCTGAGTACAAGGATCTTACCCGTAACCGCAAAAGATTCTTCATTCCGCTTCGTGACCTTCAGAATGACAGTGGGGGAAGATTCTTCATTCCGCTTCGCTTCATTCAGAATGACAAAGGGGGCGCTCAGAATGACAAAGGAGGCGCTCAGAATGACAAAGGGGGCGCTCTAAATGACAGTGGCTAAAGGTTCCACTTCATAGTAATGACAAAGGGCTAACGCTTAGAATGACACAACGACGGGCGTTTAACTGATATCAGCTGCTGTAAAGCGGCTATTACTTTGACTAAATAAAACAAACGAGGAGAACATGAAAACTTTACTGATAGCAATCAATGCAAAATATGAACATGAAAGTCTGGCTGTATGGTGTTTAAATGCCGCTTGCCACAGACATCATATTACGACAAAGGTTCAACAATACTCAATTAATGATTCGATGCAGAGAATCTGGGCATCAATTTTAGAGGAAACCCCCGATGTGGCGGCCTTTTCCTGTTATATCTGGAATCGTGAATTGATAGTCAAGCTCATTGGTGACTTAAAAAAAGCCAGGCCTGAATGTACAATAATAGTAGGTGGTCCAGAAGTCAGTTATGATGGATCAGAAAAAGAGTTTCACCCTATAGGGGCAGACTTTGTGGTAAAGGGTGAGGGGGAAGAAAGACTCCCGCTAATACTAAGAGCCATAGCGGAACAGAACCTCAATCATGCAAAAGAAATACTTGAAAAGCCGGTTGTATGTATAAAAAGGGATTATACATCACCGTATACCGCTGAATACCTAAAACGGATTAAAGACAGGATTGCCTATATAGAGTCCTCAAGGGGATGTCCTTATCGGTGCTCCTATTGCTTATCTTCTGAAAGCACAAAGTTGGAATACTACCCTGTTGAAATTATTAAGGAAGATATCAGAAAGCTGGTAAATGCCAGGGCCAAAGTGATAAAGTTTGTAGACAGATCCTTTAATGTAAATGAGGAGCATTCTCTTAAAATATGGGACTTTATACGGGAGTTTGAAAATGAAAGAATAACCTTCCATTTTGAGATTAATCCCGATATCCTCACCAAAAGACAAATGGACAGTCTGCTTGCCATGCCTGCCGGATTGGTTCAGCTTGAAGCGGGTATCCAATCTGTAAACCCAAAAACGCTTGAAGCGGTTTCCAGAGTAATGAAGGTGGAAAAGGCCGTTGAGAACCTTAAAACCCTTATGAGCAAAGGGAACCTCCATATTCATGTGGACTTAATTGCAGGTTTGCCCTATGAAGATATGGACTCATTAAGAGAATCATTCAACACAATTTATCAAATAGGTGCCCACCACTTGCAATTAGGCTTTCTAAAGCTGCTTCACGGAACCAGGGTTCGGAGAGAAGCAGATTCACATGGTTATAAGTACAGAGATTACCCGCCTTATGAAGTTATTGAGAACAAATATATTTCATCTGCAGAAATGCTGGAGATAAAAGATATAGAAGAAGCTTTGGACCGCACCTTAAACTCCGGAAGGTTTACCTCAACGCTGAAATATCTTGAGAACTACTTTGCCGAGCCATTTTATCTTTACAAAGGCTTTGCAGAGTTTTTAAAGAGCCGGGGAAGATTGTATCAACCCATTGCTGCAGCTAAACTTTTTGAGTATCTGAGGAATTATGCTTTGCAGATTGATGGGATCAATAAACTGGAACTGGATTCATTTATTGCACTGGACTATGCCTGCTCAATAAAAAATACTGTTTTGCCCGAGTTTCTTAAAGACAGCGATGTGAAAGCGTTGGATGTTAAAAGACTATTGGAGAAGATACCTGATTTCGGATGGAAAAAAGAGTACAGAAAAAGGTTTATGGTGCTGGAAGGGCGTTTCCCAACCAAAATGGAAGGCAAAATAACCGCAGTTGAGAATAGAATAATAGTGGATACAGCAAACATTGATCCTGTTACTAAACGAGCGGATATCAGACCTTATGGCATCTTTACCCAGGATTGAAAATAGAGTAAAATAAATATATGCATGCAAGTATAAATGGTGGTGAAAATAAATTGAAATTATCTACAACAAGTAGAATAATATCCATTATATCAGGAGTAGCTGTTTTTGCCTTGCTTTTATTTTTGTTTAGGGATTTAACAGTGGCTCTTATTGCCGGCGTTTTAGGATGGCTTGTGGTTATCTTGTTTTTCTCCAAAAAAGAAAGAGATAATACCATTATTGCAGAGGGTATGACACGTTCTGATATTGATGACACCATTAAAAAAGGCCGTCAGCTGACTGGAGGCATGAGACAGGCAATAAAAAGATTGTCACAGCTTGAAGTAGCCAAAGAGGTTGAAGATTTATGTCGCATTGCTGAATCGATGTTTGACCTTCTTAAAAAGGATCCCAAGGATATTCGTATAGTAAAGCAATTTATAACATACTATTTAGAGCCTACCCATAAGATAATAGTAAAATATGTAGAGCTTGCAACTACAAGACCTATGCCGGCTGATGCAGTTGAGACACTTCTGAGAACCGAAAAATCATTAAAAGGAATCCGGACCACTTTTCTGCAGCAGAAGGAAAAGATGCTGGCTAATGACGTCCTTGATTTAGATACCGAAATAAAGGTCTTTGAAACCCTTGCAAATAACTATGGAACATCCACAAAAAAAGATAAAAATAATTTAAATCAGACAAGAAATGGTATATAATTTGTTTATAAAAAAAGGAAAGGTTTGGTAATGAATATGGATGCTCAAATACAACCGGTACCGGCTCAGAAAAATAAAAATGAAGTTGATAATTATGATGTTAATAAGTGGAATGAGATGACACCGGAGGAGAGACAGCAGGTATTGAATCTTGCAGCCCAGATTGATGTGTCAGATTCTCAAAGTGTTATTCAATACGGTAACCTGGCGCAAAGTGATATATCCAAGTTTTCTGACGCCATGCTGGACCAGATTAGAGCAAAGGACAGCGGTGAGGTTGGGGTAGTATTAACCGATCTTTTAACTAAGGTACAGGATGTAGACATCGATTCCATAGACCCAAATCAAAAGGGGTTTTCCCTCTCAAAATTATTCGGGGGAATAAAAAGAGAAACCCAAAAATTTATCTCCCGGTACGATAAGATAAGTGTACAGATAGAAAAGATAATTGATCAGTTGGATAGAGCCAAGCTGCAACTTATCCGGGATATAACAACGTTGGATACAATGTACGAGAAGAATCTGGATTATTTGAAACAGCTTGATATTTATATAATGGCAGGTTCACTCAAACTAAAGGATCTTAACGATAAAGTAATGCCGGAGCTTAAGGAAAAAGCCCAAAGAACCGGTGACGCAATGGACGCACAAAGAGTAAAGGATATGGCCGAACTCATTTCAAGGTTTGAAAAGAAAATCCATGATTTGAAGCTGAGTCGTATGATTGCAATTCAAAGCGCACCACAGATTCGCCTGATCCAGAATAACGATCAGACCCTGGTGGAGAAGATCCAAAGCTCTATCATGAACACGATTCCCCTTTGGAAGAACCAGATAGCAATTGCCATTACAATGCTTCGCCAGCAATCAGCCCTAAGGCTTCAAAGGGATGTTACAAATGCCACCAATAATCTTTTAGCACGTAATTCAGAGATGCTTAAGACCAGCTCAATCGATATTGCCAGGGAGAATGAGCGGGGAATTGTGGATATCGAGACATTGAAGAAGGTTAATGAAGACCTTATTATAACTTTGGAAGAAACCTTAAAAATTCAGCAGGAAGGCCGTGAAAAGAGAGCCCAGGTTGAGATAGAACTTAAGACTATGGAGAATGACATAAAGAATAAACTAATGGAATTAAAGGACAGGGTATAATAAAAGAGAGAGAAATATGACAGGCTTCAAGCCTTGACATATGCTGTCTTTTAAGAATATAATTTATTGGCCACGATAAATAAAGTAAATGCGATGATCGGACCAGTAAGATTCTTGAGTATTATCCTTAAAGAGAGCAGGGAAAAGGGTTTCATCCTGGAGGAAGCCCTTGGTGAAAGCCCGCAGGATAAAAGAGTCTGAATATCAGCCGTGAGCAGCAGCCTGAAAAGGTGGAACTCCGCCCCAATAAGGTGAGCCGGTGAAGGACCGTTATTCCTATGAGTGACAGTTACCAGATCGCTAATAACTGTTATTTGGGTGGTACCGCGGATATAAGCTTTTCGTCCCATATATGGATGAAAGGCTTTCTTGTTGTTGTATAATATAGTGTGTTTAGACACTTTGTAATAATTTAAGTGCATACTTAACAAAAAGAGAGGATTGATAAAATGTCAGTGGATTACGGAAAAACACTGAATTTGCCAAAAACTGATTTTCCCATGCGAGGGGGGCTTCCCGAAAAAG
>JGI24709J26583_10002576_pt1 | contig 14842 bp, 9 predicted proteins | sample BioPla2DNA1_FD_26583 | JGI IMG/M metagenome (IMG submission 26583) | reverse complement strand
TTGATAAATGTCTCTATAAATAAAAACCCATCAACTTTTTACACCTTTATTATACAAGATATAAACTCTAATAATGGGCATTTATTTGGACTTTATTAAAANTAGCTATTCTACTTTAAGACATGTCGAATCAACTAGACTATATAAATAACATTCAACTNTTTTATCGGAAATTGATTCAATATATTCTTTATAACCCAGTAGCTGTTCATTGTAACTTGCATCAGAAATATTTTTAAGTTTGTAGTCAATAATAACAAATCGATCTGCATATTCTAATAATAAGTCAATAAATCCGTGTTTTTGTTGATTGTCTTTTTGATAAATAAATTCAAACTCTTTTATCACTTTAGCACTAGAAACATCTTTCATTAAGTCACTTTCAATAAACTTTTTAACTTTTGTTTTAAACTTTTCATCAACAATTGAATAATCTGGATTTTTTAGGTCAATCACTTCCATAATGTAGTGAAGTTTTGTTCCATATTCCATCACATCTTTTATGTTTTGATCAATAAGTGAAATATCTTTAGAGAACTTTCTCTTTTCAATTGGCTCTGGAATTATTTGATTTAGTTTTTTTACTTCAATTTTATCTGCAGTTTTAATTAAATCCTCAAAAACATTCTTTCTTTTACTTAGATAACTTTTACTTACCGTAATATCCCTTNGTAAATCAATTTCCCTAACATAAGGTTTTAATAAATCATAGATAGAATTCAGCATACTTAAAAAACTACTATATTTCATTCTTGTTTTATTTTCTACTACACCATCTTCTAATGATGTTAGTGTTTTTTCTAATGGACAAACCATAATTATCTTTTCCTGCGCTCTAGTTAAAGCAACATAAAATAATCTAATTTTTTCTGAAATTCTTTCACGATCTTTATCTCTTTTAAATAACTCCTTTAAAACCGTATCAGTTAATCCCAAATATTTTTTCCCTTCATATAACTTGCAAGGCAAAATTATTCCTCTTTCTTTAGAAAACAAATAATCGCCACGAGTATCAGAAACGTTAAATTTTCCAAACAATAATGGATAATAACAGATTTTAAATTCCAAACCTTTTGAGTTGTGAATTGTCATGATTTTTACTGTATTATCTTCAAATTGATTTAATTTAAACTCTAATTTTTTATTTTCATCATTTAGTATCTTTTCTAAGTGCTTAGAAAAATCACTGTAATTGTATCCAATTTGTCCTAATTGAATTGCTAAATCACTAACATATTCTAAAATCGCTATATTTAATTCTACTTCTCCAGTTGAATGTAATTTTTCATAAATATCAAATTCTTTAATAATTTCATTAAAGACATCTAAAATCGTTTTATCAATAATTCCCTGGGAAATATTTTCGCACTTTTTATAACTTTCGCTTTCCTTGATTTTTTTGTTTTTGATAGTTTCATAAATTGTTTCATCATTACTTTGAATAAGGAAACTTCTTTCAATTGAAACATAACAATGTTTTTCAACTTCCTTATCTTTTTTATTTACGATGTTATCAATCATCATAAAGATTCTTTTAATAACTTTTATGATATCAGTTTCACCAATTTGAACTTCACGTTCTACTTTTACTGGTATGGCTTCAGCTGATAAAATTTCATTAAATAAATCAAAATGTTTTTTGGTTTGAGCCATTATACAAAAATCACCATATTTAACATCTCTCAATTTATCTTCGTCAAAAACTTGATGTTTGTTTTTGATTTTTTCTTTGATATCCTTTGCTATAATCATTGCTTCAACTTCTTCTTTGGAATACTCTTTATCAACAAAAGGATAAACAGGGACTTTTTTCATTGTAGTTCTACCATTTTCATCAACTACTAATTTATCTTCTTGTGCAATATAACTAATTATCTCCGTTTTATAACTATTAGCTGAAATGTTTTGGTTGTATTTTTCTTGGCCGAATTTCATTGCTTGAGAATCATCATAATCAACTCCACCAATATATTGATCCATTAAATAAGAAAAGATCTTATTAACTGTTTCAATCACTTCTTTTCTACTCCTATAGTTTTTATTCAAGTCAATAGTTCTACCATAGTTTTCATCTTTACATTTTTCATATTTACTTTGAAAGTTTAAGGGATTGGCATTTCTGAAGCCATAAATAGACTGTTTAATATCACCAACAACAAAAACATTGTCATTAGAAATTAAATCAATAAACTCCTCTTGTAAATCACTGTTATCTTGATATTCATCTACCAGAATTTCTTCAAAGTAATTTTTTATTTCATTTCTAATATCCTCATTTTCTTTAACCACTTTAATTGACATTTTAGCTATATCATTATAAGAATATAAATCTTTTTCTTTTTTAAATCTTGAAGTTTCTTCATCGAGTTGTTTGATGATATCCAAAACAACTTCTACATACTTTCTAGTGTTTTCAATATTTATTTGATCTTGTGTTTTGGGAAATAGAAATATTTCTTTTATATCTTTTATTGCTTCTACTATTCTATCTTTAAAAAAAGACGCTTCTTGTTTTGTTTCTTCATCTATATCAGAAGTTATTCTCATTTGCCCAACTTTATAGTCTTCAGTTGCAATTTCTAATTCTTCTATCGTTTTATCACAAATATAATATTCTAGTTTTGGTATCTCATCAGTTATAAATTTTGATTTATGTCCAGCTAATCTTTTCTTTAATTCGTTAAACCATCTACCAATATCTTTGTGTATTTTTAAACTATTACCACGATATTCTTCTACTTGTTTTTCAATAAATTCTTCACTTAAAAAATTATCAAAATAATTATCAATAAAACTTTTTTTATCAATAATTAAATCCATTTTATTATTTATTGAAATTATCGCTTCTTTAAAAGCATTATCACTTTTAACGCATAAGTCATTTATTGTTTCTATAAACTTTGGGTCATCATTATATTTATTATTAATGATATCTTCAAGTATCTCTTCTTGTTTAATTTTCAATACATTATCATCAATTATACTGATATTATTGCTCACATTTAGCAAATAGTGATACTTTTTAACCAAAGAGAGAGCAAAAGCATCAAAAGTCATAATATAACTTCCATCAATTTTATCTAATTGCTTTTTCTTGTTTTTTTCTTCTAGTCTATTACCAACATTTTTTTCAATCTTTTCTTTGGTTTTTTCTTTCATCGATGTAGCAGCTGCTTTTGTAAAAGTTAAAACTAAAAGATGATCTATTTCCTTTCCATTACATAAATGATTAAAAATACGTTCAGTTAATACTGCTGTTTTACCACTACCTGCTCCAGCTGAAACGATTGTGTTGCTAATACTACATTCTATTGCTTTTTTTTGCTCAATGGTCCATGTTATTTTACTCATCATCATCCTCCGTTTCTTTTATTTTTTTATAGTCACTGCTTTTTCGATAACAAATATCACTATAAGTGCAATGTTTACATGCTTCTTCATATTCATAAGGTAAAATAGGAAAATCATTTTTTAATATTGCCTTACCTGCTTCTGAAATTTTTTCTTCAGTAAGTTGAATTAATTTATCAATTCCTACATTATCTATCCCTTTTTTATAACTGATTTTATCTTCTTTTGAAACATAGATGTTTATCAGTTCGCTTTCTCTAAAGTTTTGATCAAAATGTTCTAAAATATTGAAATNTTCATCNCTATTACTTTTACCATTCAACTTCATTGAGTTAAGTTTTTTAACTTCTATAGGTTTATTTACCTCATATTTGTTATCGGTGTTAATTAAGTGCTGGATGTAAAAACCAGCATATTTTTTATTTTCTTTTTCAAATAGTTTGCTAGTTAAATATAAGTAACTTGGAAGCTGCAAAGACAGGCCATCTTCAATCATATTTTCTTTATATTCTTCTGAACCTGTTTTATAGTCCACCACAGCTATTAATCTATCATTGTCTATTTGCTTATGAATCAGTTTATCTATTACTCCATTAAAACTAATGTTTTCATCAATCTTAATATCAACTTGCTTTTCATATTCATAATTATCAAAACCTATTTGTTGATGTTGGTTTCTAATAATTTCAATATCCTTAAGAAGTTCTTGTTTAAGACTTTTAGTAAAATACTTTTCACTTTCAGTGTATTGTTGTACTTCAATAACTTTATTTATTTTTCCATCAATTATTTCATTGATATTTTTTTCATCAGTAATATCATTTTCAAAAACTTCTTTTAAAACTTCATGAAAGATATTACCTAGTTGCATATTAAATTGACTTTTTTCATCATTTAATTTCAACACTCTTTCAACATAATATTTAAATGGGCATTGATAAAAACTATTGATTTGAGAATAAGACAATTCAACTGCTTTATTTATTTGTTTGTTTATTTGTTTATAACCATGGTCAAACTTTTGATAATCGTTCTTACCATAAGTTGCATATAGTCTTTCTAAATCATTTTCTCTAATATGATATTTAGAAAATTGATCCAGTTTTTTTGAAAATCTGTATCTGTTTAACTTATCAGAATAACAATAACTGGTTGAGTTATTTTCATTTTTATTAACAATCATATAATCTAATATTATGCTTTTATTAAAACTATCCATTAAACTGTTTTCACAATATGAAAGATATAAATTATTGATATTTGACAAATAATTCAATACATTTTCCTTTTTAACATTATTTTTTTCTTCTGTTTTACTCAAGTTCACCAAATGTTTAATATCATCAGTAATATAATCAGTGTCTACAGATAAAGATGGACAATTATCGTTAAAGCCAACTAAAAACACATAGTCTTCATCTTCAAAAGGTTCAAATAGATTTGCTCTTTTAACAATATTTGTGTATGTTTCATTTTTTACTTTCGTATTATTTAATTCATCAATAATTAAATCAACATATTCATCTAATTGAACATATTTATTAACAATTGAGATAATAGTATTTATATGTTTAGAATTTTTGTTGTTGTCTAAAAAGCTTTTTAATATTTCATTATTATTTTCTTTTAAAACATCAATAAACTCTTTAACAATCGTTAACGAAGATAAAGTATCTTCATTTTTTTCTTCAATCTTAAAATGAAAGTAATTATTATAGCGATTAAAATAACTGTCATAACTACTATCAGCATTCATTACATAAATGTTATTTATATCAACTGAATTTTCTAAAAGTTGAGAAATACTATTATATAAATGCTGCACTTCTTCTTCCATTGTTTTAAACTCATTGTAATAAAATTCTTTTTCATAAAATTCAAATTCAATAATCTTACTGTTTATATTATCAAAAACATTTTTATAAAAATTATCTAACTTACCATAGCCTAAAACTATTATCTTATCCCACTTTTTTAAATATGTAGTAAACAGTGGATTTTTGATTAATAGGTTTTTATCAGATAATTCTTTTTTATAATCAACTAATTCTTTTAACTTTTTATTTTCATACTCCTTGTCTTCAGCAAAGTATAAATTTTTCAAATATGTTTTAGCTACATCTATTCTCATTTGATACTTATCTACCAAATACTTAATAGCTCTATGATCATAATCAAAAAAGTAGTTTTTTATAAACTCTTCAAGTGACATAAACTTCCAATTTAAAAGTTTATTATTTTCAGCTGCTTTTTTTGATGAATAGTTTTTAACAGCTGATGGACAAATAACTAAAGCATTATCCAAATAACCAATATCAATCATTTTATCACCAACTTTTACACTTTTATTTTACAACATCTCAAAAATAATAAATATAAATAAATAGCCCAAATTTTACTTATGAGTAAATATTTGGACTATTTTATTTAATTTATATTTATTTTATCGCTTATCTTTCTTGTAAATCCTTAATCACGATTAGCACCATTTAAAAAGATAGCTGATAAATCTTCTTCAACATCTTCAGATATTGAATCATAACTATAGGCACTTTTTGTTTCGTTTAAATAAGTTTTTGTTAATTTAACACCAAAATTCAAAGGCATTGTTTCACAATTTGTTGTTATTTCAACTTCTGTGTAATTCCCTAATACTTTTACCTTACTTAAACCGTGGTAAACCAATAATGCTACCACAACACTTAACATCATAAATATTCTCAATAAACTATTTTTCATCCAAAAGTACCTCTTTCTCATTTAAGTGTGATGATTGCGCCATCACACTATTTACAAAACTGTTTTATCTAATAATTTTTCAATTAATTTTAATTTCTTTTTTTTGATACACAATTAACCACACCATTGCAGTTAGAGAAGCTCCCATCATCATAATCCAGATAATATGATTTAAATCTCCAGTATCAGGAACAGGTTCAGGTGGGTCAATACAATAGTTGGTCACATTGTAACCTTCAATCACAGTATCATACCACTTTACTGGGTCTTCAGTAATTGTATATTTAATTAATTGGCCATTTTCATATTTTGGTAAATTGGTAAACGACCACGACCAATCATCTTTGTCTGTGACCACTCTATGATCAATTTCAACACCATTTTTTAACAATCTAATTGTTATGCTACCTGGTCTATGTCCTACAATGTCATCATCATCTTCCCAAGTCTTTTTACCTTCCACAGAAACAGTGTCTGGTTCATATGAATTTGTAATCACATGTCCTGAAATTTCATCTTTAGTTATATCAGCAACATAGCCAAATATTTTTCTTTCCTTGATGATATATTCATATTGATTTCCTAGACCATCTTCTTTTAATAATCCAGTAAATTTCAATGACCAGTCACCATTAGCATCTGGTTTAATAGTTTCATAGCCAATATAGATAGGGTCATCACTGCTACCAGCTATCTTACGCCATAATTCTATTTCAATNCTTTCAGGACGAATGCCTTTTTCATCATAATTATCGTCCCAAACTTTTTTTACNNTGCACTCTGTTTCTGGAAGNGGTCCATCTTTACGACCAATTGTTACATTTCCNTTGCTGCCAATACCACCACCACGAGTTGCAGAATAATTTCCTGTAATAAATACTTTAGCTAAGCTTTGAGTAGTTGCATTTCCAACTTCATCAGTATAAATAGACAAACTAACTCCTTCACCTAGCAAAGTTCCGTTGAGTTTATTTAGTGGAACTTCTGTTCCATCATTGTATTTCCAGTGATATGGAACACCACCAAGCATTGTATCNGTGATAAAATATTTAGGATTGCCTCCATGAGCACCGAAACCAATAGTTGCGCTATAAATAAAGATATCTTTTGCTGAGCTAGCTCTATTACCGTATATAGCTGCACCTTGCTTTAAGTAAATTTCAGTGTTACTTATTGGACATGAAGCATAACCACCACCTTGGCGTTTTGCTTCATTGTCAGAAATGACAACATTAGTTATATATAAATGACCATTTTTAAATCCATCAAAGTCATATCCGTTTACATAAATACCGCCACCACCAAACGCTTTATTAGTGATGCCTGTACCATCCATAACATTGTTTGTAATATAACCAGCAGTAATGGTTGCTTCTGACCTCAAAGAATTATTTATACCAACATAAGCAGCTTGAACAAAGATGCCTCCTCCAGTTGCACCAGAAGTATTTTGGTCAATTTTTCCTCCATTCATGTAGAAAAAGTTGCTTCTATGAATAGATGCTTCAATAGTGCCAACGCTAACGCCTCCACCAACTTCTTGAGAATAATTTCCTTGAATTAAACCATTATTCATAGTGAATGTCGCTCCACCATACAAGCAAACTCCACCACCAGCTGCAGCATAATTCCAAGCTTCATCCATTCCAGGTCCGTTAAATACCTTGTTATCCTTAATGATTCCACCATTCATTATTAACTTTGCGTTCTTTGTTAAGTAAATACCGCCACCAAAATTAGCAACATTATCCTTAATTAACCCTTTATTCATGGTTATGACACAACTTGATTCTCTTCCACAAATTGCACCACCTGTATCAGTTACGTGATTTTTATTATTATTGTTTTCAAGAACTGTACCTTCGTTAATTGTAAGTTTACCTTCACAATTTATCAAAGCACATTTAGAGGTTACATTATTACCATTTCCATCAATTGTAATGTTACTTAATGTTACATTATCTGATGAAGTAATCCGAAATAAATAACCCAAGTTAGATTCATCTCTTTTTATAATCGCATTAGTTCCTTCTAATGAAATTTCCCCATTGATTCTTACACACTTTAAAACAATAATAGTATCTACTGTTTGATAAGAAATTGCTAACTCTTTAGCTTTCTCAAAACTTTTAACTGGTGTATCTCTTGTAGTTCCATCATTGTCATCGCTACCATCTACACCATTTATAAAAATGACTGTGTTATTTGTATTAAGATTTAAAGGGATAGACCCATTTTCGTTTTCATTTTCATTTTCACTTGTTGACATGTCAACAACTGTTCCACTTCCTAATACCCTAAACGTATTAAAATCTTGACTTATAAAAAAAGCCAAGATTGTAATAAACGCAATAAATGCTCTAAAGATGCCCTTTTTCATCTAAAAATACCCCTTTTCCACTAAAATACAAACTTATATTATCAAGATTTTTTAATATTGTGAAACTCATTTTTGTAATAGGTGTATTACATTTACTAATACCCCCATCAAAAATCTGTCAACTTAAAGAAACCGCTTGTCAATAAATATATTTTTCATGCTTAACAAAAGTTAATTGTCAAGTTTTTTTCACATCATTTGAAATATAAAGTTGTATATTTACGACAACTAAATGCTATAATATTTAAAAGGAGGTTTCTGTTATGAAAGCGTTTAGAAGACATTTTTTTATTACAACATTTATCGTTTGTATGCTTCTTTCAATGATAGTGCCCATAAAAGCTGAGGCTTTGGTCAGCAACTTTGATCAACTAAAAGAAGCAATTGATGATGGTGAAACACATATTGTCTTAACTGGTAATTTATATACTTTTACAGAAATGCTTCANATTAATGGTGANGTAACTTTAACTACCCAAAATGATTCGTCAGAAGTTTTCTTTGTTAGAGATGAAGATTTTACTGGTATGTTTTTTAAAATCACTGAAACAGGAACTTTATACTTAGGTTTAAATGATGAAGATATTGCCCTTACGATTGACGGTAAAAATTTATCTTCTGACAGTATGATTCATACTAAAGGTAAACTTATAATAAATGGGGCTAATTTAATTAACAACAATGTTGGCGCTTCTACTTCAATTGGTGGAATTGTGGCAGAAGGAACATCTGCTGAAATTGTTTTAAATAATGGTACAATAAAAAACCATGCCGCAGGATATGGAGCTATTTATGGTGATAACTCCTCTATAGTTATTAATGGAGGCTCTATAAACAACAATATCTCTGAATTGTGGTATCGCGCAGGAGCAATCAATGTTGACAATGGCGCCACTCTACTATTTGCTGGCGGAGACATAAGTTACAACACTGGAGGAGTTGGCGGAATACTGATAGGCCATGTCTTGTATTATGATGTGGAAGGCCAAAGGTCAATTCTTGATGAAGATGATCTTAGACTGATTGCTGGTAATAAATCTTCAGCAAGAATGACAGGTGGATCAATCAACAACAATACTGGCACTTATTTTGCTGGTGGAGTATTTATCAGTGGCAATGCAGAATTTACTATGGATGGTGGAGACATCTCTTATAACATTAGTAATCAAGATGCTGGAGGTATCTTAGCTTTTGACTGGATTATTTGGCAATATGCAGGTAATGAAGAAGCAGCAAATGATAGACCTTTAGTCACAGTAGAAAAATGGTCTGAAATATTTCCNGCTGCCTTTACAATGAATGGNGGCTTAATCAAAGGAAATAGAGCTCTAGGAAATAGNGGAGATGGTGATGGTGGTGGGTTGCTTATCAAATCTAACAACATTACTTTGAATGCTGGAACATTTTCAGATAACTATGCCAAAAAACATGGTGGTGCAATCCATTTAAAAACTGTTCCATATCAACTAAAATTAACAAACCTTGCTATCTATGAAAACAATTCAAACGATGAAGGTGGTGGAATATGGCTTTGTCCTATTGGTGATGCTGTTATGTCAATAGAAGATGGTGTAATTATATACAACAACACTGCCCAAAATGCTGGTGATGAAATATATACCAAAGCAAAAGAAATTGATTACTTTAACGTTACCCCTGTCGATCATTATTTTGTAACNTTGCCTTCTCGTTTTCCAGATGGAATGCCAATTAAGTGGTATAAAGATAANCATAGNGATCGCTACCAAATTGGAGATCCTGAGATTTTAACTCAAGAATATGAAAATACCGAATATGGTTTGAAAGCTANTGTAGATGTTGCTTCAGCACAAGAATCTAGTCAAAAGTCAGCTTTAATTATTACCAATAATACTGCTGGTGAAGGTGGTGGAGGTATTGGAAGCAATGGTTATCTTGAATTAGGAGAAAGTGAACCACTAACAAATATTACTTTTAAGAAAAAATGGACNGGTGGACTAACTAAAAGAGAAATTGTAGTAAAACTACTATTGAATAATAAAGAACTAGGAGAATTTACTCTTAATGAAGGAAATAACTATTCTGCAGAAATTAAAAATTTACCAACCAAAATAAGAGTTAACGGTCAATTAGTAAGTGTTTATGAGGCAATTGAATTTGTTGAAAAAGATTTGCCAATAGGAACAGTTTTTAGTCAAGGTGAATTTAGATTTGAAAGGCAGTGGATTGAAACTATAGAAAGTGAAAACGGAAATCATTCTTTCGATAGATTGTATACCTTGTATTCAATCGAACTCTACAACAGACCGACTGGTGATATACCTGAAACAGGCAAAAACATTAATCTTAGTTTCTGGTTAACTATTTCAAGTTTATCCTTTTTAGCTATAATATGTTTCACTTATAGTAAAAAACATTTTTCAAATAATTAATATTTGGTAAATTACCCCTAAAAGTTTAATCAAACACACTTTAAGGGGTTTTTTAATCCTCTTTTTTTATAAGAGTATTATCTTTCTTTTTAATGAATATCAAGTATAATTACATATGTTATCAAAAGGAGGTTAGAGTTATGAATACAAAAAGTTTTATCGAAGAATTTAAAGAATTTATATCTAAAGGCAATGTATTAGACATGGCAATAGGGGTAATCATTGGAAGTGCTTTTGGCAAAATAACTTCTTCATTAGTAAATGATATAATTATGCCAGTAATTTCTGTCTTAACTGGAGGAATTAAATTTAACAGTTGGAAAATCGTTCTTAAAGAAGCTGTAGTAGGTGTTGATGGAGTTATTGATACAACAACTGAAGTTGCGATGAATTTCGGTTCATTAATTGCTACAGTTTTGGACTTTTTAATTATTGCTTTTACTATTTTTACTGTTATTAAATTAGTTAATAAAATCAAACGCAAAAAAGACGGTGAAGAAGAAAAAACAGTTGAANAGCCATCAGAAGAAGTAAAACTACTTACAGAAATTCGCGANGCTCTTAAAAGNTAATTTAAAANTAAGTTGTAAACAAAATAATGTGTTTGCAACTTTTTATATATTTTAGTTTTAAATTAAAGTGTTATATAATTAACTTGACGACCATTGAGAGGTGATATCATGCAGCAAGCATTGCTTTTTTCAACAATAAATACAATTACCGATTTTCTTGAACCCAATGTAATAGATTACATCAACACAAAACAGACTTTTGCTTTTGAGAGTTTTGAAAGATCTAATATTTTTGCTTTCGAATGGTACAATATAAAAACTTCTTCAAAAAAACCTGAAAAAGTATTAGTTTATATGGATTCTGAAGATTTATTTATTTTTTGTGANAATGAAGAGTGTTTAAAGAATGTCTCCACTCTACTTCCAGAANGTTTATCTAATGAAAAAGCCTTATATCAATTTTTCGTTAATCTATTTCATGATGATATAAAATTTTTAGAAAACTTTGAAAAGAAAATTACTGACATTGAAGATTCAACATTGAAAAGTTCTAAACAGAATTACTTAACTAAAATTATTTATTATCGCAAAGAATTACTGTCTTTAAAACGTTATTACGAACAATTGGATTTAATCTTAGATAATCTTTGTGCAAATGACAATAAAATCCTATCCAGCGAAGGTGAAAGATATATGGCAATAATTGGTGAAAGAGTTCATCGCTATCACAGTTATGTTTTAAATTTGCGCGATTATGTAACTCAAATGCGTGAAGCTTATCAAGCCCAAATCGACATTGAGCAAAATCAAATTATGAAAGTCTTCACGGTAATAACTTCAATCTTTTTACCACTGACCCTTATTGCTGGTTGGTATGGTATGAACTTCAAATATATGCCAGAACTTAGTTGGCAATATGGTTATCCTTTTGTTATTTTACTAAGTATAATAGTATGTGTTGTTTTGCTTTGGTATTTTAAAAAGAAAAAATGGTTNTAAAGTTTTCTTAAAGTAGTTTACTATTTAAAGATAGTAAACTACTTTTTCATTTAACCATTTTTTGTTGTTAATTTAATCTCTTTAACTGTAAAATTCCAACAATACCCAATACTACATATCCAATTGCCAAAAACAATGTGATTGCCCACTTTCCAAGTGGTTCACCTTTTAAAGCAAGAAATATATACATTACAATCGCTACTAAACCAATAAAAATTTGTAATAGCGATACAAATAAATACCACTTTCTCATCCAAAACTCCTTCTGTTAATAACAAATATATATATTGTTAATAGCGACACTTTCTACTATAGCACCAATCAGCATAAAAATAATGCCAGTCACNAGAATGATTTTCTCTGACTTTTCTAGTTTCATTTCTTTGAAATTGGATTTTATAGTATTTAATCCACTACTTTTTACTATAGATATCTGAGCAAGAGCACAGGTAATTAACAATTGACCTAACATTTCCCAAAGGGCAGCTTTATGCAACAAATCAAATAGATTAACAATTCTATCCAAAAGTGAAACAGCTATACTTTCAACAGAAAATGACCATGTGCCTAAAACAATAGCATTAATAGAAATCAGGGTATAAAAAACTGTATATCCTACCGAAAGATAATTCTTCTCATCTTTCTTTTTACTAGAAAACAAACTGGCTAAAAATATAACAATTACTGATATTAGATTATACAAGAATATTTGTAAAGTTAAAATTAAAGTATTATTTGATGGATTCCAATTTTGCGCTGGATTTTTATTTTTAAGAAAACCATCAGGCAACAAAAAATAACTAATAATCACAACACTAATAAAAACTAGGAAAAATAGCATCATTGCCCAAACAATCCTTTCTTTAATCTTGTTACTACTTAGTTTTTCACGAATAATACTCATAAAGATACCCCAAAATTATTTAATTTATGTATCTATTATAATATTTTTAGTTAATTCTCTTTGTAAATTTTATGTCAATTAAATTATACTAAAAAAAGACATCCTAATTTGATATCTTTATTCTTAGTCAATTATTTATCATAAACCTTTTTTAACATTACCTTCATATCTTTTACACTCTGTTTAGGTGTATNTGCTGGTAAACCTAATAGTTTAGCAATATCCTGATNCTTTTTATCTACCTTATAGACATTGTACTTAGGTCATACACTTAGCTTAATTGGGATTTGACCATTATATCTAATTGTTTCTAGAAATATAATCACACAGGTTATTAATAATTGACCTGTCATTTTTCAAAGTGTAGCTTTATGTACTATATCAAATAAGTTAATAACCTGATCTAAAAATGAGGCAGTTATACTTTCAACAGAAAATGACTAGGNCTTCAAAACTATAGCATTAATAAATATTAGAGTATAAAAAANCGTATAACCTACTGAAAAGGGACAATAATTAGTCCCTTTCTTTGTTTTTTATCAAATCTACCGACAATTGATAATTTTGAGATTAAATAAAAACAGACTTTTTTAATAAAGTCTGTTTGTCAACACTCTAAGGTGATAAATCTATCGCNTTTGCTATTCTTTTTATTATGATATCCTTTTTTTACGAGTTAATAATATCAGACCACAGGCAGAAGAACACATCAGCATTAACCATGGATAACATCCACTTATATCTCCTGTTTCAGGTACTTTTTCTAGTATATCAATTTCAAGTGTGCCATAGGCAGTCCCTGGTGATGAAATTATTTCTACTGTATGACTGCCAATAGATAGGGTTTCTAGAAATGCTGGATTGAATGTAACAACCGTTGTCCCTTCTTCTACCTGATAACTGATTTCATCTACTGTTATTCCATCTACTTTAACAGACAGAAAATCAGTAAACTTCGCATTTGAAGTAAAACTAGCATATATATTTGATCCTTTAAACCATANTGGAGGCTGTTTAATCATTTTTATTTCACCAGGATTCGCTGTATAAATTGGCCTGATAAAAGTGTCAGCAATGATATTTTTGCCATTATGATTCCATACACCTGTATATCCTATTTTCTCAGGAACAGCTTCAGCAATTGCATCGAAACCATATTCTATGGTTTGTGGATTTCCAATTGTATTGCCATGTTCATCCTGATAGGTAACAGTAAAAGTCTTGAGTGTGTATTTTAAATTAACAATCACTCCCATCCTTAAGCTAGGATTACCAGCAAATTTTAAATCATAATAATATTTGATTGCTTCTATTTTGTCAGCAGGACTAATCAATATTATCCCAGTATCTTCATCATAAGTTGCTGTTTCTGGTAAAGCTTCATCATTAATCAGTTTTACCATCATCACTCGTGCAATATCTTCATTTGGACCAGAAAATAAAGTTGACAAATCAAATTTATACTTTCCATTTTCAAAATCAGAAACCAACGATGTCGGACAATTCTGTGGGGTTGAATTAGTTCCTGAAACAAAGAAACTCATCA
>JGI24709J26583_10002575_pt1 | contig 14843 bp, 11 predicted proteins | sample BioPla2DNA1_FD_26583 | JGI IMG/M metagenome (IMG submission 26583) | reverse complement strand
TTGTATTTTTCAAGGACCGACTGAGCATAATATGCCAGGCTTGCCTTCTCCCTTACATTTCTAAAAAGTTTTGAATGGGCATCACCACCCAGGATACCGTTATATACGACCAACGGATAATATTCATCGGAAGCCGGCTCCACATTAGTACGGAATCCCATGCACAATTTACCCTGACTGATATCCATTTTCTCATCTATCTTTCTGACTTCATTAATATCTTTATATACATTTGTAGGTTTGAGCTTTTTAACATTCCCCCTGTCAGCTGTCATAAAACCATCTATAAAACGCTGAATGCTTTTGTCATCAACTTCCCCGGAAATGTACGCATAGGCGGGATAGGTTTTGATCATTTCTTCGTATATACGCAGCGTATTTTGAGGATTAAGCAAAAGAACATCTTCTTCGGTTCCATCCTCAGGTATTGCGTAAGGCTCATCAACACACATCTCCTCTATACATCTTGACAGGGAAAAACGCATTTTGTCATTTACTCTGCTTCGTATATAATCCACCATGTTATCTCTTTCCTGTCTGAACAATGACCCTTTGAAGCCACCGTTCTCTATAAGAGGCTTTTCAAGCATGCACATTAAAAGATCGCTGCACTGATCAAAAAGTCTTTCGCCTTTAGTATATCTGTCAGATATATGCGACATATGGAATCCAATAAACTGGCGTTCTCCCTTTTTTGTAACACCCCCGTCTATATCGGCGCCATATAGCTCCTCAAGCTTGCCTTCAAGTTCCTTAACACTTGGATAGCTTTCACAGCCTCTCTTCATCATCAAAGGAAGAATAGCGTTGCCACTGGCTCTCTCTTTAGACAGGTCATCCACAAAAAACAAATCTACTCTTGATGTTTTGAATTTATCCGAATTTATTCGATAAAAAGTTATACCATTTTTTACAGCCAGCTTCTCAGCTGTTGTTTTCCCGGCTGACAATCCCATTAATACTCCTCCTTAAAGTTGCTTTCATGATATTTTTTCTAATTCCTGATATCTTATACCTTATCAGTCATAAGAATTAAAGTCTAGGATTTTTCTTCTCTTTTTTTTTAGTTTATGGTAAGATATAGAAACGGCATGAATTCATTGTGGGGGTATGGTCACAGGTGTTATTTCTTAACTTGGAAAACCAGTTGCTTCTCATTATGGTTTTAACTTTTTCGTTTTGGCTTTTTATCAACGCTTTTGTAATAAAGCTCCAGCCCATGAAAACCAGGGCATTTGGAATGTCTTTTATTATTCCATTATTTATGACCTCCGCTTCATTTTTAATATCGGTATATAATAAATCTGATGCCATATCCCTGTTTGTTCTAGCCCATGTGTTGCTGTTGATTAACTGTACCGCTATCATGCTTTTTAAAAAAGATGCCGATTCATTAAAAGCATTTTCCATTATTCCTTATATATTAGTAGGAGTAGGCTTCTATCTTTCATCAACGTCAATTTACCCGCATCTGTTCTGGGTCATCAGGTTCTTAACACTTGTAACCCTTGTAATAAATTTAGTCCTGTTGATAAATACGATGTTTCATAAGGAAAAAGATCAGGCCATGGGCTATGCAGGCCTTTTCATCCTGTCCTTTGCTGCCGGACTGATGCTTATGTCGGGTATGGTCAGTGGAGAAGCCCTGTTATTAATGGCTCTGGGATACATATGCTGTACTGTTTATATATACAAAAACGCTCTGGGCAATTTCTTCAAGGAATACAAGCAGTCGACTGAAGCGCTTAAACGCATGAACTCGTCAATACAAACAGAAGTTATAAAAAGAGTCGAAGCAATCGAACGCTCCAACAGAAAGTTATTGGAGAAATCTAGAACTGATAGCATGACAGGGCTGCTGGTTAAACCGGCTATAATAGAAAAACTGGAAGCCTTTATAGCACGCGCGCCTAAGAGTACAATTTCTATCCTGATGTTCGACGTGGACAGATTTAAACAGATAAATGATACACTGGGTCACCAGATTGGCGATCAATGCATACGAAATATTACAAGCCTTATTCAGACATCTTTCAGGAAAGACGATATTGCTGGCAGATTCGGCGGTGACGAATTTATTGTTCTCCTGCCTGATACCACAGCCGTAAAAGCATTCCTTATAGCCGACCGGTTCAGAGAACTGATTCAAAACAAATCAAATCCTGAGATAACCATTTCAGTGGGGATATCTAATTATCCTGCCGATGGTAATACTGCCCCGGCACTTATTGAAGCAGCTGATAAAGCACTTTATTCATCGAAACAAAAAGGGAGAAACGCAGTAACCCTTTTTTCCACTCTAAATTGATGTCTTTACGAACCATATATTAGAAATCCATTAGAACTTAATTAAACTATGGTTTTATCACTTGAACAGGGTTCAGCACTTTGATATATTCAAAATGCCTTCCAGTTTCAGGTTATAATTTATCAGGAGGCAGAATGCTCGGGTGGTGTATATATGAACCGGTCAGAATATTTAATGGCATTATACGATGCGTTGAATGACATACCTGTACAGGAAAGAACTGATATTGTCAGCGAGTATCAGGAATATTTCAGAAGCGAAACCGAAAAGGGGCGTACCGAAGAAGAAATCAGTTTATCGCTGGGTGATCCTGTTACTCTTGCATATGCTATAAAGCATAGAAGAGGCTATGGCGCCCATAAGCAAGATACGTTTTATGAAGAACCTCGCCACAGGCATGGAATAATTAAAAGTATTGCATCTGTTATTACGGTGGCGGTTATTTTATTAACCATATTTGGAGGCACCGTAATGTTTAGTATCTCAAAAGGCTCCGGGTTTATAGTCGGCATAGGCAAAAAATATGAAATTAATGATATTCGTGAGACTAATATTAATTCAGCAAAAAATATTATTGTCAAAACTGTAAGCGCCAACACTTCGATACAGTCATCTGATTACGGAAAAATAAAGAGCAGCCTTGTGGGAAATGTACGGTCCACAAGCCCTGATTATATTCCGAAATTAGAAATTACTGAAACCGGGGATACCATAATTATTGAAGAGAAGCGTAAGAACTTCGCAATTATAGGATTCAACTGGGAAAATGTTAACCTTGATATAAGCATTCCTGAAAGCTTTCAGGGCACTGTTGAATTCGAGGGAAAATCAGGAGATTTCAAAGCTTCAAACTTAGATGTTAATGATTTCTCATTAAGGTTGTCCTCCGGCAACATTCGCCTTGATGATATAACTCTTAAAAACAATATGAGGCTCACATCCAGCTCCGGCGATTTAACAATTAATGAACTAAGAGCACAGGAGCTTATTATACAATCTACATCCGGGAATAAAAAGCTGAATGATATTGTTATTAAGGACAATTTCAACATAAACAGCACCTCAGGTGATACAACCTTAAATGATATTAGATGTCATGAGCTCGGAATTGACAGTACATCGGGCAGGGTTAGTGTTGAAAAATTACAACTTGAACGTATATCTGTAGAATCTAAATCCGGCGACATAAACATCAGCGATTTGGAAGGCGACATTCAAGTTGAGGTTGTATCCGGAAAAATAAAGGTTTCTGTTAAAGAGGCTAAGGATGAAATATACCTTAAGTCTTCCAGTGGAGAAATAGAGCTCAAGCTTCCTGCAAATACAGGTTTTACCTTAGACAGTAGAGTTGCATCCGGAAACATTAAGTGTGATTTTAATCTGGATAACGAGGAGTCTCGTGATAAGGAACTGCGCGGCAGTTACCGGAACGGAAATACCGCAGTAAACCTAAGAACAACCTCTGGTAATATTGATATAGAAAAGCGGTAATGACGATTATGGGCGCCTGTTGAGTGAATCAGTTGCACCGCGACTAAAATCCATCCGGGATTTTAGTCGCGTAACTATGCAATCCATGCTTGGCTTACGCAATCTGACCTCACTCACGTCACCTGCTACATTTACTGTCATCCTGAGCGGAGCATAGCGTAGTCGAAGGATCTTTATGTTAACGCACCAGGTACCTTTTATCTATAACTGCCAGCTTCCCAGGTATTTCTTTTGTTTTTCGGTCAGTTCATCAATTTTTATTCCAAGACTTTNAAGCTTTCTTTTTGCGATTTTCTCATCTATTTCGGCCGGGATATCAAACACTTTAGGTTCAAGTCTTCCCTTGTGCTCCATAATATATAAGGCGCTCATTGCCTGTACTGCAAAGCTCATATCCATTATTTCGGCAGGATGCCCGTCAGCACATGCCAGATTCACAAGTCTTCCCTCACCCAGTAGATACAGCTTGCGCCCGTCCTTCATTGTATATCCCATAATATTCTTGCGATATTCACGAATATCGGTAGCTAGACTCTCCAAATCAGGTATGCTTATTTCCACATTAAAATGTCCGGCATTGCATAGGATTGCACCGTTTTTCATTTTGTTGAAATGAGTTCTGGTTATAACATCCTCACAGCCTGTAACTGTTATAAAAATATCTCCCAGCGGAGCAGCCTCATCCATTGTCATGACACCAAAGCCATCCATCACAGCTTCGATTGCCTTAACATGATCTATTTCGGTTACTATTACATTAGCACCGAGCCCTTTAGCTCTCATTGCCACACCTTTTCCGCACCAGCCGTATCCTGCCACTACAACAGTTTTTCCGGCAATTATCAGATTAGTTGTCCTGCAAATTCCATCCCAGACTGATTGCCCGGTTCCGTAACGGTTATCAAACAAATGCTTGCACATTGCATCATTTACAGCCATCATTGGAATCTTCAGAGACCCTTCTCGTTCCATTGCTTTTAGCCGGATAATTCCCGTTGTAGTTTCTTCACATCCTCCCCATACCTGAGGCAACAGATGGGTCAGATTGGTATGAAGGGCTGATACCAAATCTCCGCCGTCATCGATAATAATATTTGGGGCATGAGCTAAGGTCATCTCTATATGCTTCTCATATTCCTCAGGAGTTGAATTATACCATGCAAACACATCAATGCCGTCAGCCGCAAGACCTGCCGCAACATCGTCCTGAGTGGACAGAGGATTGCTTCCTGTAACAGACATCTTTGCTCCGCCTGCGGCAAAGACCTTTGAAAGATATGCAGTTTTTGCCTCAAGGTGAACAGAAAGTGATATTTTTACACCTTCAAATGGTCTGGTTTTTTTAAACTCTTCCTCCAAACCGGACAGGATAGGCATATAGCTTTTTACCCATGCTATTTTCTGCCTTCCTGATTCAGCTAAAGAAATATCTCTGATTGATGATTTCATATTTACCTCCAGTTTTCGATTATATCGCTTACCAGCCCGGAAAACTTTTTCTCAGCTAATTTTCCGGTTTCCATAACCTCTGCGTGATCCAATGGCTGATCCAATACTCCTGCAGCCATATTGGTAATACACGAAATTCCTAATACTCTCATACCCATATGTCTTGCCACTATTGCTTCGGGTACGGTTGACATGCCAACTGCGTCTGCTCCCATAATCCTCAGGGCTTTAATTTCAGCCGGGGATTCGTATGATGGGCCCTTGCAGTAGGAATATATNCCTTCTTTCAAATCAATTCCCAGCTTTTTGGCTGATTCCAATGCAATTTTTCTGAGCTCTTTGTCATAAATCGCTGACATATCAGGAAAACGCGGACCTAATTCATCAATATTCTCGCCCCTTAAAGGATTTTCGCAGAACAAAGAAATGTGGTCGGTAATAAGCATCAAATCCCCGGGGGTAAAACCCNTATTGACACCTCCGGCAGCATTGGTCACAATTATGTTATCTATTCCCATTCGCTTAAAAACGCGTACCGGAAAAACCACAGCGTCCATATCATTTCCCTCATAATAATGGAAGCGTCCTTTCATGGCGACAATCCTGCGTTTTTTTAATGTTCCGAAAATTAGCTTGCCCTCGTGCCCGACAACAGTGGTTCTTGGAAAATTGGGGATTTCTTCATAAGGAATTTCCATGCTTTCCTCAATATAATCTGCAAGCTTTCCCAAACCTGACCCTAGTATAACTGCAATCTCAGGTGTATAACCAATTCTGCTTTTAATATAATGAGCAGTTTTTTCAAGTCTCTCAATTGTATCTACCATATAAACTCAGCCTCCTTGTATTTAATGTTTTTATTTAAAGATTCTTCGGTTCCGCTCAGAATGACGGGGGAGTGNAAAATCCTTCGTTTCACGCAATACTTCGCTTCACTCACAATGACATAAACAGTATACCCAGTATTTCTAAAACAGAGTCAATTGGCTGCTTTCAGCCATACCCTCCAGGCATCCGTGGCCGTCAAGGATCTCAATAACAGCCTTGGAAACTCCTGATTTCATTTTAAGATCCTCTATGGAAATAAACTCTCCTCCATTTTTTCTTGCTTCTACGATACTTTTGGCAGCAGCGGCTCCCAGGCCCTGTAATGCAGTGAACGGAGGAAGTATACCGTCATCGCAGATTAAAAATCTTGTAGCATCCGATTTATACAAGTCAACCGGCAGACACTTTATTCCGCGGGCATACATTTCTCTGGCTACCTCTAATATTGTCAATACATCCTTTTCCCTGTTTGTCGCATCTTTGCCCTTGTACTCAATATCTTCGATTGCCCTGATGATTGCATCCATACCCCTGGAAATAATATTTGCATCAAAGTTGTCAGCCCGGACTGAAAAATATGTAGCATAAAATGCCTCCGGGTAATAAACTTTGAACCAGGCTATACGGAATGCCATCATTACATAGGCAGCTGCATGGGCTTTTGGAAACATGTATTTTATCTTTTTGCAGGAATCAATATACCATTGCGGTATTCCCTTTTCAATCATCAGCTCTTCATATTCCGGTGTCAGACCTCTGCCCTTTCGGACACCCTCCATAATTTTAAAAGCCGTTAACGGAGGTAAATCGTTCTGTATCAGATAAATCATAATATCATCACGGGTACTTATAACGTTTGACAATGTTGTGATGTTTGATCTTACAAGATCCTGGGCATTATTAAGCCAGACATCAGTACCGTGAGACAGCCCTGAAATCCGTATGAGATCGGCAAACGTAGTGGGTTTTGTATCCACAAGCATCTGACGAACAAATTTTGTTCCGAATTCGGGAACCCCGAATGTTCCGACAGGGCTGTTAATCTCTTCGGGACTTACACCAAGAGGCTCAGTNCCTGAAAATATCCCCATGGTTTTCCTCTCTCCTATGGGTATAGTTGTGGCATCCACACCTGTTATGTCCTCCAGCATACGTATGACTGTAGGATCATCATGTCCCAGAATGTCAAGCTTCAGAATACGCCCGCTTATTGAATGATAATCAAAATGGGTCGTTATAATATCCGAGGCAGTATCATCTGCTGGCCTTTGTATTGGTGTGAAGTCATAAATATCCTTATAATGGGGTACAACCATAACTCCGCCCGGATGCTGGCCTGTCGTTCTTTTTACCCCGGTACACCCGGCGGCAAGACGTTCTATTTCCGCACGTGTTCCTATTTTCTGCTTTTCATCCAAATAATTTTTTACAAATCCGTAGGCTGTCTTATCGGCAATTGTAGCAATGGTACCCGCTCTGAAGGTATACCCCTCACCGAATAATTCTTCTGTATATTTGTGAGCCTTGACTGGTATTCACCCGAGAAATTCAGGTCAATATCAGGCTCCTTATCCCCATCAAAGCCTAAAAAGGTTTCAAAAGGAATATCATAACCATCCTTTATAAGCGGTTCTCCACAGGCAGGACAAGCCTTATCAGGCAAATCAAACCGCAGCCTACACTTGTGTCCTTATCATAAAACTCCGAGTATTTGCATTTTCCGCATCGATAATGAGCAGGAAGAGAGTTTACCTCGGTTATACCTATAAGATATGCTACAAAGCTGGAACCTACCGAACCACGGGAACCAACCAGATACCCGTCCTCCAGGGATTTCTTAACCAGTTTCTGAGCGATCATGTACATAACCGAAAAACCATTCTTTATTATGGAATTCAGCTCCCTGTCAACTCTGGCACGCACAAGCCCGGGCAACGGATTTCCATACAACTCGGTTACCCGCTTCTCACTCAAGCTTTTAATTTCGTCCTCAGCACCTTCCATATGAGGGGGGAAAGTGCCATTTGGTATAGGCTGAACTACTTCTATACTGTCTGCAATCTTGTTTGTATTTGTAACAACTACCTCATAGGCTTTTTCCTCTCCCAGATATGCAAACTCATCCAGCATTTCCCGGGTGGTTCTGAAAAAAATGGGCGCCTGGAACGAGGCATCCTTATACCCTTGTCCGGTTTGAAGAATTTCACGATATATAGCGTCATCAGGATCAATAAAGTGAACATCACATGTTGCCACAACAGGCTTATTAAGCCTGTCACCCAGTTCAACTATCCTGCGGTTCAGTTCTCTCAGCCCTTCATCGTCGGCAACATCACCCTGCCGCACCATAAAGGCATTATTTCCGATAGGCTGAATTTCCAGATAGTCATAGTATGAAGCAATACGGTCAATCTCTTCCTGAGGTGCTCCCTTAAAAACAGCCTGAAACAGTTCGCCTGCTTCACATGCACTTCCAATAATAAGCCCTTCACGATATCTTTCAAAAAGTGATTTCGGAATACGGGGCCTCTTGTAAAAATAGTTCAGGTGGCTTTCTGATATAATCTTATATAGATTTTTTAGTCCTGCCTGGTTCTTTACAAGAATAACAGCGTGATAGGTGTCACAGTTTCTGTAATCTATCTCACCTTTGTTATTATATATTTCATCCGGAATGAAGTATGCTTCTACACCATAGATCACTTTTATATCCTTATTTTCTTTCTTCTTAATATTATTGACTGTATCTTGTGCCTCCGGATACGCCTGAACTACACCGTGGTCTGTAATAGCAACTGCTTTATGACCCCATTTCGCTGCTCTATTAATCAGCTCCTTTACAGGACTTATTGCGTCGAGTTGACTCATCTGTGTATGCAGATGAAGCTCAACTCTTTTAACTGGTGCATTATCCATTCTTATTACATTTTCAACCTCTACCAGAAGAATGTCCCTAGCCAGTATGACAAGCTCCTTTGAGTACATATCATATTGCGCCTCTCCACTCAAACAGACATACTGACCTTTTACAAGCTTTTCTGATATAACTTTCAGCTCTTCTCCATCGGTGAAAAGCTTACATGTAAGGGATGATGAAAAATCTGTGATGTCAAATGTGTATAGAATTCTTCCGGTTTTTAAAGGTCTTTGATCCGTCTTCAAAATCTGCCCTTGAATTGTGACCATTCCCGAGTTGGTATCCACTTGATTCATTTTAATAACCGATCCCTTTATACCTCTTCCATAAATGAGGTTAGGATCTTTATTAGCCGCTTTAGACTTTCTGGTTCCGTATTTGACCGCAGGCCTTTGCGGCATATCCTGCGCTTTTTCCCGGGTACGTTTTGGTGTATCCTCTAAAACGGATGACATCATTTCAGATACCATACGAGCTTCTAATTCCTGCTTTTTTTCAATGTAATCAATAGTATTTTCGTTTCTTTCAATATCAATAAACTCTACGGTAACCACTTTCTTGAAAAAATCAAGCATAGCTTTCTCTAAACAATTACCCACTCCGGCAGCTTTTAGAATAGAAGAAGATTGATTTTTAAGTCTAACATTCAGATACCGCCCTGAAAGGGTAAATTCGGCATCTTCAAGAAAATGATAAAAATGTCTCTTAGCAGACTGGATTCTGGCCAGCAGCAGCTCCTTCTGCCATTGTTCCATCTCATCCCTAAAAACTGTTTTAAAGCCTGGACGAACCTTTACCTTTATCCCCAGACTTTCAGAAATAGAACATTCCAAACCTTTTATCTGATCCGGTTTGACACAGTCATAACATTCTATATTAAGCTCCATTTTTCTATCTGATTTATGATAACAAAGATTGGTGATACAAGCCCGTGCAAATGCCTCTTCGAGCTTTTCATTCTTTATGATACCTTTAAACGCCTCTACAAGCAGGGCTTTGTTGAGAACGTCTTTATCCATGATGTGCTTCCTTTCTGGTTCATCTTTTTGTATTCAGTTATATTCTAACATAGCCGACAATCATAAAACAGGAAAAAGCAAGAAAAAAAGTGGCTGTCTCAAAACAAACTGTCATCCTGAGAAAAGCGAAGAATCTAGATCACGTTCTGTGCGCGACGGCACAATTCAAAAGATTCTTCGGTCATAAATGCCCCCAGAATGACTCGCATTTTGATACAGCCCTTTATATTTTTATCTTTATTCTACATGTCCAGCTTCTGTAAAGGGATAAATTCTAATCCAGCATTTTCCTACAATCCTGTTTTCCTTAACCGGCCCAAAAACTCTGCTGTCTCTGCTTTTTTCAGGAATTCTGTTATCTCCAAGAATATATATGCAGCCCTCAGGCACAATCATATCTGAATACAGCGTATTGTCAATATGAGTTTCTTCATTATTTATATAGCTTTCAGAAAGCTGTTTTCCATCTACAAATACCTTTCCGTCACGTATTTCAATATGCTGGTTTTCTTTGGCAATTACACGCTTTACAGCGTATTTTTGCTTTCCCTCCAGGAGTTCAGGTATTTTCAGCACCACAATATCTCCCTGCTTAACTGTACCGAAACGGGGTGTGATGCTCTCGATAATAATAACATTCTGATTTTTAAGGGTCGGCGACATGGAATTACCATTCACGATAGTAAGCCTGCCCAGAAATGTTATCACTGCAAGCCCCAATACAACAGCCGCGGCAATATGCAAAATCCATGCTGATATTTCTTTCAATAAATTCTTATTCACTTTTCTCCACCGTCTTAATGCTGAGTTCCTCAAGTTGTTTATCATCAACTATATCGGGGGCATTTGTCATAAGGTCTGACGCAGTCTGAACCTTTGGGAAAGCAATTACATCCCTTATGTTTTCAGTCCTGGCAAGCAGCATAACCAGCCTGTCAAGCCCAAAAGCCAAACCTCCATGGGGTGGTGTACCATATTTAAAGGCCTCTAACAAGAAGCCAAATCGCTCCTTAGCCTGCTCATCAGTAAACCCTATCAGATTAAACATTTTTTTCTGAAGTTCCTGATTGTGTATACGGATGCTTCCTCCGCCTACCTCATAGCCATTTATAACAATATCATATGCCTTTGCTCTGACTTTTGCGGGATCGGTATCAAGGTATTCAATATCCTCATCCATAGGTGAAGTAAACGGATGGTGTTTTGCAACCCAACGGTTTTCTTCCTCATCCCGCTCTAAGAGCGGAAAATCTGTTATCCAGAGAACATCATATCTATCTTTGTCTATGAGATTGAGTTTCTCTCCTAAAGTCAAACGCAAATGACCCAGAGAGTCACAAACAATCTCATCCTTATCAGCAACAAACAGGAGTAAATCACCTTTTTCAGCTTTTGTTCTCTCTAAAATCTTTGCAGTTTCTTCCTCAGACAAAAACTTTGCAATGGGGGAGCGCAATCCGCCCTCTTCCACAACAATCCATGCCAAACCCTTTGCCTTATAGGTTTTTACTACTTCTCCCAAAGCATCAATTTCTTTTCTTGAAAATGATCCTCCGCCTTTGGCATTAAGAGCCCGCACACTTCCGCCATTGGCTATTGCGTCACTGAAAACCTTGAACCCCGAACCTTTTGCTAAATCAGAGATATCAATCAGTTCCATATCAAAACGGGTATCCGGTTTATCGGACCCGTAACGCGTCATAGCCTCATAGAAGGTAATCCTCTTAAAGGGCATGGGTATATCAATCCCTAATAGTTCTTTAAATACCCTGTTTATAAAACCTTCATTTACCTTTATTACATCTTCTACATCTACAAAGCTCATTTCAAGGTCGATCTGGGTAAATTCAGGCTGCCGGTCAGCTCTTAAATCTTCATCTCTGAAGCATTTGGTAATTTGCATGTAACGGTCATACCCGGCCACCATTAAAAGCTGCTTGAATAATTGGGGAGACTGAGGCAGCGCATAGAATTTTCCGGGGTGAACACGGCTGGGAACCAGATAGTCCCGGGCGCCCTCTGGAGTACTTCTTCCAAGCACGGGTGTCTCAATCTCATAAAATCCATTCTCATCAAAATAGTCCCGGGCAATTTTTGCGACTCTGTGACGCAACATAAGGTTTCTCTGGAGATCCGGTCTTCTTAAGTCCAGATATCTGTATTTAAGCCTCAACACTTCATTGGCATCAGAATCCTCTTCAATATGAAAAGGAGGTGTTTCACTCTTACTTAGAATTCTTAGTTCGGTGGCAATAACCTCCAAATCTCCGGTAGGCATGTTCCTATTAATTGCCTCCGGGCTTCTGAGTGCCAGAGTTCCTCTGACAGCCAGGACAAATTCACTTCTGACCTGAAGAGCTTTTTCATGCAGTTCCGGATTGGTCTCGCTGTTAAAAACCACCTGCATGATACCGCTTCTGTCTCTTAATGTAACAAAAACAAGGGCTCCCAAATCTCTTCTTCTTTGGGCCCACCCCATTAAAACAACTTCTTTGCCGGCATCTGCAGCAGTAAGCTCGGCACATCTGTGGGTTCTTTTCATCCCCCGTATATTTTCCATAAAAAATCCTCCAATGTAATGTCAGCCTTTATTTTTTACCAACCTGTCAATGAGGGTGTCAAGACTTATATCCTTAACTTCTCCTGTCTTCATATCCTTTAGCTGGGCTTTATTGCTTTCAATCTCATTATCCCCTAAAATCAGCGAATAACGGACACCAAGCTTATCGGCATATTTCATCTGAGCTTTTACGCTCCTGCCCATAATATCTTTAATACAATAAATATTATTGCTGCGAAGCTGCCAGGCCAGTTTTTCACTTACAGGTCCGGCCTTTTCCCCTATTGCGCCAATATAAATATCAGGTGTCTCATGTACGGGAAACTCTATACCCTGGCTGTTCATTTCAAGAAGAAGCCGCTCCACACCAAGAGCAAATCCTATTCCCGGTGTCGGGGCTCCACCGCAGGCTTCAACCAGACCATCATATCGGCCTCCACCGCAAACTGTACCCTGAGTTCCAATATTCTCTGAAACAAACTCAAATACCGTCCTTGTATAATAGTCCAGGCCGCGTACAATATTTTTATCTATATCATAATTAATATCAATTGCCTCAAGTTTTTTGGTCACCAAATCAAAGTGTTTCCGGCAATCATCACAAATATGGTCCAGAAGGGCTGGTGCATCAATAAGATGCTTCTTGCATGTCTCTTCCTTGCAGTCTATAATACGCATAGGATTTCTATCATAACGTGTTTTGCAGGTATCACACATATCTTCAATTTTATCTGAAAGATAGTTCTTTAATAGTTCATTATATGCGCTTCTGCATTTGGGACAGCCTATGCTGTTTATATTGAGTTTTAAATTTTTTATACCGAGCCTGTTAAAGAATAACGAAAGAATAGATATCACTTCAACATCGGCAGCCGGATCTGCAGCACCCAGCAGTTCAACTCCAAACTGATGGAACTCACGATAGCGACCTTTTTGAACATTCTCATATCTGTAAGCTGTAATCTGATAAAAAAGCTTTACAGGCTGTGGCAATGATGACATTCCATGTTCTATATAGCTTCTTACCACTCCGGCTGTTCCTTCCGGTCTCAGTGTTATGCTTCTCCCACCTTTGTCTTCAAAAGTATACATCTCCTTTTGGACCACATCGGTGGTATCCCCAACTCCCCGTTGAAAAAGCTCAGTATACTCAAAAACAGGGAGACGAATCTCCTTGTATCCAAACTTTTCACAAACACGAGCAAATTCTTTTTCAACATAATTCCATTGGTTTATATCTTCCGGCAAGATGTCCCTGGTTCCTTTAGGCGCCTGTATAGGCATATGTCTTCACTCCTATCGATTCTCCACTACAGCAGAGAAACTTTGCCCTTTAATCCATAGATGTAATTGTAATCATTGGGTTACAAGTTGTCAATAAAAGGTCTGTTTTATAGCCTCACCCGCAGCCAGGCATGTCCGGTGCATTGCGTCTTAAAAGTCTTTGTTCACGACGTTTGATGGCTTCCTGATTCTCCCTGATTTCCTCTTCGGTTTCAAGAATCAATCCGGGAACAGGTTTGGGTTTGTTATTTTCATCAACAGCAACAAAGGTAACATACGCTCTGTTGGTAAATGTTGTTTTCCCTGATAAATAGTTCTCTGAGCAAACCTCCACCAAAACCTCCATAGAGGTTCTTCCAACCCAGGTAAGCCTTGCTTTTAATAAAACCATTTCCCCGACTTTAACAGGTTGTTTGAATTCCACACTGTCAATAGATACTGTAGCTACGATTGACTGTGCATGGCGCGATGCAGCCATAGCTCCTGCCACATCAACCCAATGCAGAAGTCTTCCTCCTAACAGATTTCCTAAAATATTTGCATCATTTGGAAGTATCAGTTCCCGCATTTCCACCATTGAATCGGATATTTTCTTTGCTTCCATATATTCACCCTTTTATATTTTTCAAATTTATTTCAAATATATTTACATTATATATAGGCTGGCTAACATTGGCAAACAAAGTATAAAAATACCACAAAAAAAATATATATTATCCTAAGGTTTGATGTATAATTGATTTGAAAATCATTAACAGAATCTGATTGGAGGAATTTATATGCAAATAATCAGAACAAAGGATTATGANGAAATGAGCAGAAAAGCTGCAAACATCGTCTCTGCTCAAATAATANCNAAACCCGACAGTGTTATTGGTCTTGCAACAGGATCAAGTCCAATAGGTTTATATAATATTTTGGTTGAGAGATATGAAAAAGGAGATTTGGATTTCTCAAGAATAAGGACCGTTAACCTTGACGAATACA
>JGI24709J26583_10002572_pt1 | contig 14856 bp, 8 predicted proteins | sample BioPla2DNA1_FD_26583 | JGI IMG/M metagenome (IMG submission 26583) | reverse complement strand
AGGACCACAATCAAATTCATAGAGATTTCCGATACCCTCAATGTAGACTGATCCGTAGAGTCGTGCGTCAACATATTCAAAGTGAATATTATTTTCGCGAAGTACTCTCCGGAATACATCAAAGACGGAATCACCGGCTGTAAATACGATTTCTGTTTTTTCCAAGAGACAACCGTCGATAGGAACCAGAGCCGCCTTGCCTTCACTCATTTTATCCAGATTTCCCAAGAGGGTGTCGCAGCGGATCTCAAGTGAACAGGTTAATTTTCCATCACCGTCGATATCAACGACATGTATATCCGAATTTGTGCAACCAACACAAAGTAGGGATAGAATTAAGATACAGTATAGTATTTTCTTCATTGCCATCATTTTTATCAGCCTGCCTACCGGTTATTCCTGCGTTTCTACCGGAAAGATGTCGATGTTCCCGTTGATGTATTCAAGCACAAGCATGATATCCATCATATTGACGAGACCGTCTCCTGAAACGTCTGCGGCTTGCAGCTCGGTTTCTGTCAATGATTCACTACCTGTAATATGGTTTAAAATCCGGAACACGTCCCCTATATTGATGAAGCCGTCACCGTTAATATCACCGTAGGCAATATCATCTTCAATCGTCAGTGTGAGAATCACGAAGGGGGCGGGATAGTCTACACCGGCAACTCCTTCAAGGTTCTGATATAACACATGTGGCATTGTGATGGCAAAATCCGCATCGTCCAAAGTAAGCGGCTCTTGAGACCAAGTAAGGTATTCAGTCACATTTCGCAGGGTACCGTTACTGTAATGGGCGATCACCTGAAGTCCGGTTGAATTGAACACCTCCCCTTTTTGATATGTCAGTTTTTCGGGCTCGTGCGTGATTTCCAAGCTGTCAATCGTGCTTCCCACAGCCATCAAGTGCGCTGAATCGTTTTTGAAATAGATCGTTCCGTACTCGTCCATAATGGGACTGCAGATCGCATACTGAGCATGTTCTCCAACCGGTGTGAAGAGAACATATGCGGTTTCATAGGTCTTTAAGGTTCCCTTATCCAAATAGGTTTCAATGGTAATGGGATCAGCGGCAGTTTGACCGGGTCTGTCTTTTAATACTCTCAATTTGCCCGGCGTGAAGTTGTCAAAGAAATATACATAGGAATAACCGGTTTCTTCTTCGTAAGCTGTTGTCAGAACGCCACTGGTTTGAGGATACCCATGTGTTCTGACTGTGTAGGCGATCTCCCAATCAGAAATGTCGATGACAGTTATATTATGGCCGCTATAAGCACCGAATTGACTTGTTCCGGACACCCCCACATATGCCCTGCCGTTATGGATGACAGGGGTGCATGTGCTCATGGGGGGAGCATTGTTGTCGTCAGCGTAGTTATATAACTTCAAAGTTCGAATATTGAGAATTTCGCCGAAAGAATTAATATCCGCTTCGAAGAAGTAGCCGCCTTTATTCGTGAAGTAATATTTTCCGTTATAAGCGGTGATGGAACTGCGAATATCACCGGTTACGTTCATTTTCCATTCATCAAGCAATTCTCCGCTTAACGGATCAAAACTCAAAAGTCGAGCTTTTCCGCTGGTATAGCCGGAAGCTCCGTCATCCGTGCCGATTAACAGATAGTCATCACATACATAAGCACCTGCCCAGTAAAATCCTCCGGGACTGGTATATCGCCAGCTGGCAAGTTTTTCTTCTTTTTCACGGGAAGGATCTTCGTCTGTCGCGCTGAGACATACAAAATTTGCCTGACTGATTTCACCTACCCAGAAACCGGTATAGACATAGCCGTCGTGATAAATGATGGAGCAGTTGGGCTGACCGCCAAGCGGATCTCTATAGATCCACAGAGACTCCAATGTTGCGGCATTAAACGCCTGCACAGTTCCGTCTGCAAGACCGATGAAAATCATGCCGTCGGCATAAGTGGGCGGGTTAATGGCAAAACTGGAACTGTTTACCATTGTGCCGGTTGCGACAATAGCACCGGAAACAGTGTCCACTTTATATAGAGTAGTACCTGCATAAGTATACAAGTATCCATCCACTAAGATAGGACAGCCGCAGGCGTTCTTATCATAACCGTCACCGATTTTGGTTGCCCAATACAGAAGCGCTTCATCATCTTGAATCGGTGTAGCTGTATGGATAACACCGTTATTGGTATTNTTTTGGCGNAGATGGGGCCAGAAGGAGTCGAGCTGTTGGAGACTCGTGTTGATCGGAGCCTCTGTCAATGTGATNGTTTTAACTGCATTTTCATCGGGCACAGTATAATTTCCTGTAATCCCTTGATAGCCCGCACAAGTAANCGTATAAGAATAGTTGCCNCCCGGAGTCAGGAAATACACGCCCTCGCTACCAAATACGCGCTTTCCGCTCAGGTCATTTGTCAGATATACAATTGCGTTGACGGGATCGGTTTCAAAGGTAATGGCTACAGGATCGGTTTTTTGGATGGTAAAAGTATATGAAGTAGCAATCGAAATGTCCTCTTCATGGCAGACTTGTACAATAATGGTTTCTGTATTCTGCTCGCCGTTAAGAGGAATTGCTATATTTTCAAGTGTGTCGTATCGGGTACCGTTAATAAAGGCAAAGTAGCCGCCACAGCAATCGGTAATATCTGTATCCAATTCATTGGGGAAGGAGCCGGTTAGAAATAGAACTTCCTCGTCCCGATTTACGTTTACTTGATAAGAAGTTATATCTCTATCAAAGTTGCAGGCACCCCCTTGATGATCCAGGAATATCAATTCCCCCTCTGAACCGGCCACGGAGAAGTCTGCCAAATGAAGTTTTCTTGCCAGAGTAAGAATGTAATCCTGATAGTACATAATATCATTGGAGTTATTGGAAATACGCAGATTAATAGTGTTACTATAACCGCTTCTACACACAGTTTGAGTTAATATTTTGGCATCGCCTGTAGGGTTGACTGATTTGTCAACGAGGATAGATTTTGGATTTGCATGGGTTGGCGGATATGTGGTTTGCGTCTTATAATTTGCCGTTACCGTATAGTCAGAGGTCGCTTGTATATATACCGAGCTGTTAGAATCCGACACCTCAAATGTATAGCGGTGAACATCGGAAAAGTCATCGACACGTTCATATTTTAGACGAGTGGAAGGGTTGCCGGTATTGTATAAGGCTATATCCTCCAACCAGTCTGCGGTTATAGGAGATGCGACATGGATGTTCAGGCCGTCAGAAGCGACAAAAGTATACGCCGTGTGATAATGATCAGCTTTTGTTGCTCGGTAAGTATAGCTTTCGCCGGGGATAAGATGATAAACTCCGCTGACGGGAGCGATTTGACTGCCGGCGCTGTTTTCAACCTGAACGCTTACCCCGGCAGGGATTGTCAGCGTTACGTCAACAGAATCTTTCTTGGTAATATCCAGTGTATAATTGGTGCTTCTATTACCGAAAGATACATTGACAGTATGAGTGCCGGTAGAAGCGATGGTTCCCGTTCCTGTAACCGTGTAATTTGTTCCAAAGGGCTCTGCGGAAATGTCCAGATAATCGGAAACAGTTGTAACCGAATAACTGAAAACCCGGGGATCATACTCAAGAGGAAGGATAGTGCCTTCTGCACTTACAACAAGAGAGGCCAGAGTAGGGACCCTTTCAATACTTATTTCATAGCTCTGTATCCTGAGATGAGCGTTCTCATCAAGATATTGCGCCTCCAATAAGAAGTTTGTATCCTCCATACCCTGTCTTACCAGATAATTCAGCGCAGTTTGACTACTTTCCCAGCTTCTGGAGATGGTGGAATAATCGATTCCGTTTGTACCTGTATAAATAGTTCTGAGTTTCGTATGGGAAGAGCTCGGAACGGCTCCCTGTTCCACATTTAGATACAGATGACTTATTGCTCCGGCTATATCGGGAATCTGATACACAGCAGTATGAGTCGGTACATCTTGTATATAGGAATAAGGTTCTCTGTTTTTGTCTAAAATTTTAATATCCCCGAACCATTCTCCATGTGGAAGAATTGTAGTTAGGAGGGTATCTTCGGTAATCGTCACTTTCCCTTCCGAGCGGTTATGACCGCCGTCTGAGATACGAAAATCATATTCTCCCGCTACAACTTGAACGGTTTTTCCGACGACATTTGTCTCGTTCCCGTAGATATCGGTCAGCATTATGTGGGGAGAAGTCAGGGGTGTATTCCCCTGGAGGGCAGAAACGGCAAGGGTATATTTGTCCCCTTGGAAGATGGCCTCATATTCACTGATTGCCTGATTGAGTTCTTCCAGTATGTTTTCCGCTGTTGCGGCATCAGCGTTGCGGATTGCGGCGAGTCCTTGTTGATAGGCATCCTGAGCGGCAGGATATTGCTGAACATTGCCCATTTCACGGAACTGTGCCATTCTCTTGATCAGACTTAGCAACTCTTCTGAATATTGTGAAGAAACGCCGATACACAAAGCCGTAATGTCTGCCGCATCCGCTTCCAGATCATAATCACCATCGTCATAAAACATGATGAAGTTATCGACCACGCCGTTGATTTCGTAGATGAAACCCTGCTCCAAACCGACAAAGTCATGTTCGGATGACAGCAAAGCTTCTTTGATCGATTGGCCGGATGTATATGGAATATATACCGGTTCGATGATAATGGATTTAGCGGTAGCCGCTGTCAGCACAAAACTGTACTGTGGTGCGGCAGTTGTCGGTATAGGTACAGTAAAAATCAAAATTAGACTAATTAATATGAATGCAAATGTCTTTTTCATTTTGGTTCCTCCTAATACAGACAATCCCAAAGTCGATAACGAAGTTTGTCAAAAAACGTCCACTTATCTCTACATTCGCCCAGAACGCAGTCAGCGTATTCATCCATTTCCCTGCGTTGTTGAGCGGTCATTTCGTGATCACTAAAAAGTGCTTCTCGATTCAGTTCTTCAGCTCGTCGATTTTCGTCGATTTGTGCATTTTCACAGCATTCAAGCAACCTGAGCGCATAACCGAATCTCATGGCTATGGCGTCGCGGTGCGGCGCCATAGAAATGGCTGCGAGAGCATTTTTTAATTTCTTTCGCTTTATAATGATCATCAGGGCAAGTAAGAGAAGTAATGCGATACTGATATAAAGCAGATAGATGGGCTTCATAGAGAAGGAAAAGCGATCCTGTTTCGGTTCTTTAATTGATTCAGGTTGCTCTACCTGTGCATATTTCAGATGATCTGCTGAATATGTCTGTTGATCTTGAGATAAAACATTGCCCAATTCCAATTCTTCATCGTCAATATATCCCGGTGTGACTTCAAAGGGGATAAATCCGACTCCGGGCAAGTAATATTCCGCCCAGGCATGGGCGTGGTGTTCACTTAGAAAGATTTCTTCTCCGGGCTGATAGACAGCCGCCTCTGCTTCAGGAAGAAAGTACCCCTCGACATATCTTGCCGGCACACCAAAATAGCGGAGCATCAATGTTGCCGCAGTGGCATAATGTACGCTGTAGCCGCTGCCGCTCTTCTCCAGAGTGTACTGCAGGAAGTCTCCGTTGCCGTTGAGTGTTGCGACATCTTCGTCATATACCAGAGCTTCGGAAAGATATAATCTGATAAACTCCCGAATCTGCGAAAGAGTCTTTGGACTTTGATCTTCTCCTAATTGTCGATTTAATACGGACCAGCTTTCATTTGTCAGCTGGAGATCCACTTCTGTCACATATTCTTCGTATGCCTGTTCTGCAAGCAGGTACTGGGAAATATTACTTCTTTTTTGACCGGATGCAAGTGAATGCTGTACGCTATACCACTCCGGCACGCTGCCGGGATAATATTTCATCGTATCAGCTACAGGAAGCAATGCATCACCGATCAACCATGCATCGAGCATATCGTTTCCTGAGACAGCATAGGGATAGTAGCCGTGTGCGCTGCAGGCGGACAGATTTTCTATAGTCAATTCTTCAGGAGCGGCGTGTGTTAAAAAAGTAGATGCTGTGGCAATTTGGCTCTGTCCGAAGAAACCTGATTGATGGAGTTGATAAAAAAGATCTTCATATTCTGCTCGGATTTGCGCACTCAAGGGTGACCAGGCAATCCCGGAATAGGTTTCAAATATTTGGCCGCGCAGATACAGCTTTTGAGGTTTTGACATGGTGATCTTTAGTGCTTGTGTATCATTTCTGCGCCATTTTTTCAGATTCCGCAGTCTGCCTTCGGGCATGGAATTGCTGTCCTGATCGAAGAGAATGCTATGGAGCGTCCTGTCCCACTTTTCTGTTTTTGCACGTGTGTCTCCATAAAAGAACCCTATTGCGATGGCTAAAAAGGCACATAAAATCAATATGAACAGCTGAGAAAGAGTGCCTCGGTATTCCTGATCATGCGCTGCACCGGCTCTTCTTATTATCAGGAAAATGCCTCCTAAGAAAATCAGGAAGGTATCCACTCCTATAGAGGAAAAGCCCGTCAGAGTAGAAATATAAACAGGAAGAAGAACCGGCAGGAAAAAGAGGGCTCTTCCTGTTTGTATGCTCAAATGTAAAAGCACACTGATAATTGCAATAATCGGAACAACGCCCCACAGTATCGATGTTTCTTGCGAAAGTGCAAGATCCGGATAGATCCGCCCTGTTATACGGGTTAACTGATTCATCAGATCATTGGCAAGACACCCTATTCCTTCAAGAACTTGTCTATGGAAGATAATGGAAATGAGCGGAATTAAGACAAGGAAGGAAAAGGAAATCCATCTTCCTTTTTCAGTCAACTGAAGTATCCATAGAAGAGCGGAGAACGCAAACATTATTGCAAAAACTCCCCACCATGGCATATGCACCGATGGGAAATGATTACAAATGGACACAGCCGAACCAAGGAGCAGAATCAGGCTTATAGGAATCCCGTCCAGGACATTTTGAAACTGTGAACTGTTTCGAATAGGGTGTGCTGTTATGCGGAGACCACTGCTACTGTTGTTCATAGCTCAAATCTCCAATTTTTCAAGTTTCTCTTTGTAATCTTTAGAAGAAAATACAATGTTTTGCCCGTCCTCATATTCTTTATCTGTACAAATCAGGTAGATTCTTTTGTCTTCTAATCCATTGTCAGGGATTTGAGAGGTAATGTGGATGACTTGCCCGTACTTACTTATATCGGGATCAGGACAATCGGAGCTTCCTGCTTGAGTTGCAAGAGCCGGTATCAAATGTAGAAGAGCGTCGAGATTTCCGACACGCCACAACTCCAATTCGTCCTTTTCTGTCCAACACAGATCAAANACTGCGCCTGCATCGCAGAGGCCGTGACAGACAGAAGCTGTAACTTCCGCCATTGCATCCATATCTTTAGGAGGGCACGCATCTCGTTTATCCCAAAACACCAATATGGATCGGCTGATGCTCTGACCGGGATCTTTCAGGATCAATGTGTCAAGCTTGGAGGAAAGTTTCCAGTGGATCTGGCGGATGTCGTCGCCACTTTGATACTCTCGAAGTTGGAATACTTCTGAGCGGTCGTCACCTTTTAAGGATATGGCATCATCTTCTGAAAACGCGTATGTAGGTGAAACCATCACATCGCAAAAGAAAAGCTCCGGAAGGATTGTCATTCTGGCGCCGACCTCTATCGGTACTTTTAATGCAAACAAACCGAAATAATCTAAAATCCGGACAGATTGCAAATAGATATATACTCTGCCGCAATGAGTACTTTCCAGAAGGAAATCCTGTTTACGGCTCTTTTTTGGCGCTAGAGTGGCGACAATACATTCAAGAGTATTTTCCTCACGCGTCAAGTCATTGATAACGCCCAGCCGGCAGTACAATTTTGATGCCGGAAACAGTGCCTTGTTTTCCAAAAGGATTGACCCTGTACATGGACTGTTTTTCGTTGCCGTTGTAGATATCACAATCCTGCAGCGGATATTTTTACGAACGTAAAGATTTATACACAACGATATTGGAGGAATCAATAAGATGAGAGTTGTAATTCCCCAAAGTCGCCAATCTCCTATTGCGAGACTTAATATAACAAAAACTGCAAGCGTGAAAATATACCGTATGATTGCTCCGGCTCTGTCCCGTTTCATTTCACTCTGAATTCTCGATGTGCAGGTTCAGCAACTGTCTTGAGCAAGTCTTCTGTAAGAAGCTCGGAAGTATATTCATGAAGTCTTGCTTTAGAGCCCAATATGATACGATGGGCGCATACATCTGTAAAAACTTCTTTTATATCATCGGGTATTACATAGTCTCTGCCGTCAAGATAGGCATTTGCCTTTGCAGCTCGGCAAACGGCAAGCGCACCTCGAGGGCTGATGCCCAGTAGGACATAGGGATTTGCTCTGGATTCTTCCGCCAGTTCGGATACATAATCATAAATACTGTCAGCAATATGGACTTCCATAGCTTCCGATATCATTTTCAACAGTGTTTGAACATCCGTGACGGTACGACAGTGATCCAGGGGATTGCTTGTATGACGATCACGCATCAGCATGACTTGACTTGTCCGGTCGGGATAGCCCAAAGAAAGCCTGATGAGAAAACGATCTAACTGAGCAGCCGGCAGCATCTGGGTGCCCGCGCTTCCTACCGGATTTTGCGTTGCCAACACGATAAAAGGCTTAGGTAAAATATGGGTTTTCCCGTCCACTGTGACCTGGTTTTCTTCCATTGCTTCCAATAGGGCGGATTGGGTTTTACTTGAGGTTCTATTGATCTCATCTGCCAGCAACAGATTTGTTATTATAGCGCCTTTTTGATATTGCAACGATCCGCTTTCTTTGTCGAAAACAGAAAACCCGATAATATCGGAAGGCAGTGTGTCAGAAGTGAACTGCACACGCTTATTTTGAAGACCCAGCGTTTTAGCAAAAGCATTTGCCAATGTGGTTTTTCCTGTGCCGGGGACATCTTCCAACAAGACATGTCCCTGAGCAAGAATGGCTACGAGTACTTTGCGGATTTGTTGTTCTTTACCTAAAATGACTTTATTTATTTCGGTTAAAATTTCATCGGTTATTCTGGGCATGTTTTTTTCTCTTTCTGGTGATTATGATAAGGACAATTAGTATGAGTATAAATAGGGCTATTGCATAGTGTATGCCGTGATCCGGTTTCAGATTCGGGCCTGTATAATCCGTAAAATCGAAGATCCGCCCGTTTCCGCTATAAAGTTTTTGAAGTGCCGTCAATGCCAACAGTACCTGGGCAGTTGCCAGAAAATCTCCTTTTGCATCTTCCTGCGTGTGTCCAAAAGTATTATCCTCTTTGTGAAAACGCTTAAGTCCACTTAACAAGGTGTTCTCGCCTCGACAAAAACGCATATCTGTTTCAGGCTGTATCCCTAATGCACACAAAGCAAGAATGACTTGAGCGGAACTTTCCGCATTTTCAGTTCCATAAGCAGAGTACAGACAATCTTCATTCATTTCACCGGAGAGATAAGCAAGGGCATGATCGACCACCAAGGGATACTTTTGTGCATAAGGAGCCAAAGCTTGCAATGCCATCGCAGTGATGTCCACATCGGATTTCCCTTTTATTAGACCGAAACCTCCGTCGGGTTCCTGAGCGCTAATAATTGCATGTATCATGTCCTCACGTGTGAATTTTACATCTCCCGAGATCTGTGTGTTTTCAGCATCAAGTGTAATCAATGCATAGATCCAACCGTTAAGTCCTTGGTCACCGATTGAATTTCCTGCAAAAGCGTATGTGCCGTCAGCAACGAGATCAATCGGCGTTCCGTCAGACTTTGTGCCGAACTCCCGGGGATTTGAGCCGAGCGCCAGCGCCGTCAGGGCAATTCGATGATAGGGGGTTGATTTTATATGATCAAGACCGCCGTTTTTCTCGTAATTTGTTTCTACATATTTCTGTAGATTTTGCAGATATCGGGGATAATTCTCTTGACTTCCACTAAGAGCAAGAGCGATAGCCGTCCAGTCACAGACGGAAGTTCCCGCAGGAAAATCCTCTTCTTTGCTCATCAGTGTTCCTGTTTTGCCGCCTAAAGCACTGAGTCCCGCACTTGTGTCAGAGACCAGTTGATCAATATTGTCTAAATGATCTGCCTGTGCAGGAACAAGCAGCATGATGAAACAAAGAATTATTATTAAAGATCTGGTTATAAATTCATACATTTATTCTCCGCCTTCATCATCCGGTTCCTCCGGTTCCTCCGGTTCCTCCGGTTCATCCGGCTCTTCCGGTTCCTCCGGTTCATCCGGCTCTTCCGGTTCCTCCGGTTCATCCGGCTCTTCCGGTTCCTCCGGCTCTTCCGGGGTTTCCGGTTCTTCCGGTTCCTCCGGCTCTCCGGGGGTTTCCGGCTCTTCCGGTTCACCTGTCATAGGAAGTATCTCCTGCATCACTTCGTTGCACTTTGAGCAAGTATATTCTATATAGCCGTCTTGGGTTTCGGTTGCTTCAACTCGATCTGTCTCTATGAAATCATGTCCCAACGGCACATAGCCGTTGTTGATCCAGACACCGCAGTAGCTGGAAAGGCTGCCGTATCCTCCGCCGGTGGCATCATATCCGCCGATATCCTTACCATAGGAAAGTGTAAATCGCAGAGAGATGGTCATTCCGTTATAGGCCTGATAGTTTGACATTCCTCTTCCGGGATACACACTCCCGTCAATGGAATACATCCATCCTGAACCCATAGTGTAATCATATTCGCCAAGCGAGTCGCGGTGAGGAGGAGAAGTAAGCGTAATTCCGTCGCGAAGAATCATTTTCCAAAGATTATCCGGCACTTTTGCTCCCCGACACAAATCACCGCGCTCAATTCGTCTCAGATAGAAGCCTACCGTTGCCGATCCGTCGTAAATAGCATAATATCCGTATTCCTCCAGGAATTTGATGACCACATCCGCCACTGTATCTCCCTGAAAAATCTCATAAGTCGCGTAATCAATGACCCCCAGGCCGACAGTAGTGGCATCGAGAGTAATCGTCACATTTCCCAGATAGTCACCTTCGGAAATAGTATGATAATCGAAGGTATATATCTTCATGGTGGAATTACCCTTGTCATCCCACGCTCTGACTTTCACTGTATATTGTGCATAATCGCCGACATTAGGAGGCTCAAAATATAATTCATATTCCGGTCTGATGTCTCCGGTGTGTTTGGGAATCAGCTCNCCGTTAAGCCAAACTTCAATACAATTNGAGTAGATTGGTCTTCCATCCGGGTTGGTCCGGGCACTGACCCAGAAGACAAAACCTTGAGTCTCCATAACGCCGGTAAAGCCGTCCAGGTTCGTGACAATGGTCGGAGGGTGCTCACCTACCTCCGGATTGTCCTCATCCGCCTTTTCCATTTCATACCGTACGTAATAACGCACGTAAGAGACGTTTACTTCATTTTGTTTCAGATACAAAGTGAAGATATTTGTCTCATTCATCATAAGAGCCGCTTCGTAATTAATTCCGTCAGTGCTGTTTATCACAGAACCGTTAAAAGGTGTTGAGGAATTATTAATTACGACCTTTATGCTGAGATCATCATCATCTTTAGAAGGATATGCATAAAATTTGAAGATGCCGTCCGGAAGCTCCGTGCGTGTGATCTGTTGTGAACGCAGATCCGTGACTATTTTTAAAGAATCATCATCTCCGGTGCCCGGTGTGCCCTCTCCTTCACCGGTTCCATTTCCGTCATCTCCTGCAATCCCTTCTCCATCCGTGTTGGAGTCGCTATGACCACCACCGGTATCTCCGGGATCTGTTCCACCTACATTTTCATCAGGCCCTTGTTCCGTGTCATCGGATTTATCGTCGGTTTGCTCCTCTTGGGGATCATCCTCTTCAGATTCCTCCGGAGGTTCTTGTTCATTTCTTTGCTCTTCTTGTTCTTTTTCGATGTTTTGAGTCTCCTCTAAAGGTAGAGTCTCTTCATTGTCTCCTTTCTTCTCACCGGCAAATGCTCCACCCCCATCTTGTGTTTCAGGCAGAAGAGGGTCTGCCTCGGTTTCGAAAGCATAGTCCGGCTCTGAAAAACCGGCTCCAACCAAGACCGATGCCAAACCTATTAACATCGAAATGACGAGTACAATGCTGATTACACCCAGCAGTCCGTCATATCTTCGCATTGTTTTCTCCTTATAATTTGCCTTTATAGAACTCACGATACTGTCACAGTTCTTTGCGGGAACTTTCAAGCCGTATAATGAGATGTAATAGAAGATCTTTATTAGAAGCTAATTGCTATGAGTTCAGGCTTCAATGATTACATCGTTGATGACAGCACACAGAGAAAAGCTGTCGATCATTTTTTCAAAATGCGCAGGAAAACGGAATGATGAATGAGAAAGCCGAAGTAGTTGAGTTCAATCAAGTCGGCAATCCGCTTGTTTTCCTTTAAGACCCTGTCGCAGCGAGTAATGATCCCGAACAGCTTTTCCCATCGCATTTCATATTTCAAACCATATATTTAGATATCTGCGATTCAAAATATGAGAAAGCAGCATCGCTAATCGCGTTTCTTATCTCTTATAATCCATGCCAGGATTAAAAGCACCAGCACAATTAACAAAATTATCAAGATCGGTATCACAGGGATATTACCTATGTCCGGTTCACTCGGTACGGGAGTTGTGTCTTTCAGCCAGCCGGCATATAAGGTCATATTCCCTTGAACGGTGTCACTATCGAAATCCCAGAGATCTGTTTTATCCAGATCAGCGTACCAACCGTTGAAGGTGTGACCGTCTCTTGTCGGCTCTTGCGGCTCAATGATTTTTTCGCCATATTGAACGACCTGGGATGGAACCTCGCTGCCACCGCCGGACTCGAAAGTAACAGTGCAGTCGGTGCTGACAACCACTTTTGCATCATTGCTTACAGAAGTAAAATTGCCCGAACCGTCAGGTACGGATACGAGACAGTTTTGCGAGCGAATGACAGTCGCGCCGCTTGGAGAAAGTACACGCATCTGAAAAGATCCCATCTGTACATCACTATTCCATTTTTCTCCGCCGGTGAGAGAGAGAAAGTTCAAATAAAAGACTCTGCCGCCAGTTCTGCGCGCCATATCTGTCCATTCCACATCGGGGAAGGTCATGATACTACCCTCTATCAGCTCTAAGAAGGCATCGTCGTAAGACAACTCCGCCTGCACAGCATGCATATCAGCAGGTTGGTCACTGTCCGTCCTTTTTAGTGAAAGGGTTACGGTGATGATTTGACCGGGATGAGCGGTAATTTCCTGCTTTCCGTCAAGAGCCAATGTGAAAGCATAGCTGCGNCTGTTATTAGAAGCCATTGCGACTTCCGGAAANAGGCAAAGCAACAGACACAGACATATTGCGATAATGAATGTTTGTCTCATAAATTTTCTCCTTTTTTCGTTTCGAACATTACCGCTATCTCCTAAAATTTAGGAAACACCGGTAATACTCGAAAATGTTTGGGAAACATCCCCCTTCTTTTGCAGAAGGGGGATATTCTTTTAAGTTTTACTGAATAGCTGCAACAACAGCGGCAGCATCGGTGACATTAACGATCTTATCGGCATTGACATCGGCATATAAGAACTTCTGCATCACCACAACCGTGAAATCCTGATATTTTCCGTTGTAAATATCATAGACTAACTGCGCGTCGTTGATATCTACCAAGCCGGACATATTCACATCATTGTCGCACTCAAGGTGATGAATGAAGTCTGGGTTGCTGCGATCTTTTCCTTGGCGGCATCCGCATTGAATTCGCCTTCTTCAATCGTCAGATAGCACCATGCTTCGTATACTTCGCTGTAGAACATGGCGTTGCCGTCATAAGCATATGCCTCGCCTTCGCCCAAAGTTCCGGTTGCTGTGACCAGGAAGACCGTCTTTGCATCGAGCTCAACATAGCTGTTTACCTCAACGATCAGATCGGCTTCTTTTTCAACAGTAATCACCAGGTTGCCGGTGACGTTTGCAATGGTGTAGTGAGTTTCAGACTCGACAACTTCCACACCTTGACCGTCCATAGTGGCGGAAACGGTATAGGTGTAACCTTCAACCTTGTTGACGGTGAATGTATAGTCGCTTCCTTCCTCAACGGTTGCTTCACCGCTTGCATCTCCTGCGCCGTTGCCTTCAAATGTGACAGTGAATTCCTGTACGGGAATCTCGGTCTTTGTGACATTGAAGACGATGTCGCCGATAATGTCTTCACCGGGGATGGTGTAGACACCCTCGGATACGGAGTAACCTGCATATACTTCTCCGCCGACCGTTACACCGACTTCATAGGTGAAGCCTTCTACCTTGTTCAAAGTAGCGGTGTAATTGCTCATGTACTGTGCTGTTGCGGCTCCTGTCATATCTTCTCCCAAAGTGACATTGAAGATCTTGCCTTCTTTGGTCGCAGTAACCACGATATTTCCGGTAACGGAAGCGGCGGGAATGGTATAACTTCCGTCTCCGTTGTCTGTAACGGTTACTGCTTCACCGCCTACGGTAACGCTTACGGTGTAGTCATAGTAATCGACAGGCTCGGAGAATGTGTAGTCTTCTCCCGGAACGGCCGTGGCGGCACCGACGAAGCCTTCAGGCAGAGTGACACAATAGCCGGTGACGGTGATCTCTGTGCGATCATCGATGATCGTCGCATCAGGAGCATCGCCACTGACGGCATTGTCCGAAAGGTCCACTTTTGCGGAGGTCAGAATCACTTCTGCCGTGCCGGCGGCCTTTGCCTTAAAGAGCAGTGAAAAAGGAGCCTCACCGACATTTCGGTCATCACCGAACCCTTGGACTCGGACGGTTCCTTCGCCCGGTTCGATAGTCAGACCCTCAATTACAGTAGAAGTCAATTCAAGAATGGACGAATCATAAGAGAATTGCATGTCAAAGGCGTTGTATGTGGCGTCTTCAT
>JGI24709J26583_10002571_pt1 | contig 14857 bp, 12 predicted proteins | sample BioPla2DNA1_FD_26583 | JGI IMG/M metagenome (IMG submission 26583) | reverse complement strand
AAATGATTTTCTTGCCTGAATATTAAATGCTGAAATGGCATTTTAAAAAACTCTCTTGTGAGAGTATTGGCAGGAGATGGGTTCATGCTTTTACCGTGTCCCTCATAAAGATGTATGTTGAAGAAATCCAAAATAAATGCTAAAATAGTGACATGGAAAAAGGCTAGTCGAATATTGATTAGTAATTCAGATGGGGGAGATAAATATTATGCCTGCTACCGGTAAATCAAACAATCGCCAAGAATTAAAAAAGAACAATAGTGTGATGGAGCGATTGAAGGAATTTTTTCTTGGTACTGATAAATCTATTTCAATTACTACTCTGGCAATTATGCTTATATCTTTAGTAATTGCTCGCTTGTTATTATCAATGATTCGGAGGTGCCAATTAGATGCAGATTGTTATGCATACTGGAGTGACTATCTTATCACAAACAACTGGAAAGATTTTTACCAGGACATATCTTATGCAATCTATGGCACTGTTTATCTATATTTTATGTGGATTACCGGGCATATAATGAAAGTGTGGCAACTGTTTTTTGTATTAATTAATGTTGTTGGCGGATTATTCGTTTATTTTGTACATAAGAAAGTGGACAAGACAAATTCAAAAAAACTTATACCTGTTTTTTACTCATATATTGGGCTTATTATTACATCAATAATTGTTGTTTTATTTTTGTCTTCTTCAGATGTTCCGACAATAAAGGGTTACATGATAAAAATGTGGTATGTGCTGTTTGATATAATAGGTGGTATTTTAATATATAAGATTGGGAAGAGATGCAACAAGGAAAGGCTTGGTGCATTGATAGGAGCAGTGTACATTTTAAATCCTGGGATATTTGTGAATTCTTCTATGTGGGGACAGCTTGATACAATAATTGCAACTATGATGTTGCTAAGTATATATCTGTTAAGCACGAAGAGAATGCTAGCGGGTGTGGCGATGGTTGTTGTTTCTCTTATGACAAAACCTCAAGCTATAGTAGTATTGCCGGTAGCGGGAGTTTTGTTTTTAGCCCTTTTACCATGGGAAAAGGCTTCAAGCAATAAGTTGTGGTTCATAAAAAAATCTCTTTATGCTATTGTATCTTCAATACTTGTAGCTCTTGCTGTGTATACTGTTTTGTTCCTTCCTTTTTACAATCCGAATGTTTCAGCAGTATCAGAAGGATCAAGCTTTACAGATATATTTACATTTGCACAGGGAGATTCTTTTATATCAAGAACTGTAGATTTCTTTACCTGGATGCCTAATAGATATTTTAGTGGTGTCGGTCAATACGCTTATGCAACTGCCAATGCATTTAATTTATGGACAGTTATGGGTGGACAGGCAGTAGCATCTACGGATCCATTTTTGGGATTAACATATAATACATGGGGGACAATTTTCTTTTTAACTACAGTATTGCTTACATTAGCGTTTTTGTTTATAGAATTATTTAGAAAAGAGAAAAAAAGAATTTTTCCGCTATATTTTGCAGTGTTTTTTATTAACACTGGTTTTTTTACGCTTTACACAAATATACATGAACGTTATCTACTGCCTTCAATAATTTTTGCTATGGTTTGTATACTGTGGGATAAACGTTTCATTCTTGTATCAATACTTATCAGTATTAGTTCATTTATCAATCAATACTACATATATTACTTGGCTAATAGTGGCAAAAGTGTATGGGTTTCAAGATATGACTGGATTGCTGTTACAACTGCTATAGTAACAGTTTTAGTTATGCTGTATTCTTTTTATTTAATGATTTCTATAGCTTTAAATAAAAAGACGGAAAATGACGATGATGTGATTGACCAGGGTAGCTTTGCTAGTTAAACAAACTATTGAAACTTGCCGTGTTTAATATTATAATGTTATGTATATGGGTATGAAAATACACTCAAAGTCAATGTAGTAAGTTCTGTTGTGACATACAGATGGACTTTTATTAGTGGTATTTCACAAAGTGAAATGACCAGTACACTATATGGCTTTCAACATAAAAGTTTGTCAAAAAAGCAAACTTTTTGAGAAGAATATTGAGGGGGTTAAAAATGTCACTTGGGCTTATATCAATAGTTGTCCCTGTTTATAATGAAGAACTGAATGTAGCTCCTATGTATGACAGACTTAACAGTGTTTTTAGCAAATTAGAATATGAATTTGAAGTGATTTATATAGATAATTGCAGTTTAGATAGAACTGTGGATGAAATAAAGAAACTTGCTTCGATGTATAAAAATGTTTACGGGATTGTTATGTCTAGGAATTTTGGTAGTTCCCAGCCAAGTGAAATTGCGGGTATCAATTATTCAAGAGGAGATGCAGTTGTATTAATTGATGGAGATATTCAAGATCCACCTGAGTTGATTGAAGAATTTATCAGAAAATGGGAAGAGGGCTATGAAGTTGTTTATGGAGTGAGGAAAAAGAGGAAAGGTTCTATTATTAGACGTATTGGATACAAAATGTTTTATAGAGCATTTAAAAAACTTTCTTATGTAGATATACCACTTGATGCTGGAGATTTTGGGCTTATTGATCGTAAGGTAGTAGAAGAAATCAAAAGTTTAAATGAAAACGAAGTTTTTTTAAGAGGAATTAGAGCTTGGGTCGGTTTTAAACAGTGTGGTGTTGAATATATAAGAGAAGATCGAATGAGGGGAAAGACAAGCTATTCCCTTAGAGACAACATAAAATGGGCAAAGATGGGCATATTTAACTTTTCCTACAAACCATTGGAGTATATTTCAAAAGTGGCATTTATCATGACCTTTTTCGCCATGATCGGCATTATTTACTATGTTGTTCTTCATTTCGTATATGATAAAACTCCTTACGGATTTTCAACACAGGTTATTCTCACATTATTTTTAAGCAGTCTCCAATTATTTGCATTGGGAATAATGGGCGAATATATAGCACGAATTTTTAATGAAGTCAAGGGAAGACCGCGATATATTGTCAGAGAAATCATAAATGATTCTTCACGCCATGAAAAAGATGGAAACCTAAAGGAAATTATTAACAACAGGGAGGAATAGTCGATTATGAAGGATAATATAGATGTTGTTTTATTGTGTGGAGGAAAAGGGACAAGGATAAAAGAAATGACAGGTACTATTCCAAAGCCAATGGTTGAGATAGGAGGAAAACCAATTCTCTGGCATATAATGAAGCTTTATGCACATTACGGTTATAAAAACTTTATCACCTGTCTTGGTTATAAGGGTCATAAGATAAAAGAATATTTTATGAACTATGAAGTTTTTGAAAGTGATATTACTTTAGATTTAGGTAGAAAAAACAATATGTATATTCATAATAACCATTCGGAAAACGATTGGAAGATAATCTTTGCCAATACCGGAGAAAACGCTATGACCGGTTCAAGGGTTAAACAGATAGAGAAATATGTTTCAAATGATATGTTTATGTTAACCTATGGAGATGGTGTTTGTGACGTAGATATTAATAAATTAGTTGAATATCACAAGTCACATGGTAAGATTGGAACTGTTACAGGCGTTAGACCTCCTTCGCGTTTTGGAGAATTGATTTTAGATGATGACAAAGTAGTTAAATTTAATGAGAAACCACAGACATCTGAAGGCAGGATTAATGGTGGATTTTTTGTATTCAATAGAAAATTTTTTGATTATCTTTCGGAAGATCAAGACTGTGTATTAGAAAAAGAGCCTTTAGAAAGGTTGGCTCTTGATGGTGAGTTAATGATGTACAGACATGATGGTTTTTGGCAATGCATGGATACTTTGAGAGATATGGAATATTTAGAAAAACTGTGGCAGGAAGATAACTGCCCATGGAGGAAGTTTTAGTGTCTTTCTGAAACACTAATTAGTAGTGTGTTCTCAAATTACTTATACAAAAAGAAAATCCGGTAATCTTGATGGTTCAACAAGTTCCCAGGATTTTTATTAAGTAAATATTTGAGAAACACTATATTAGCAGTATTATGGAGGATGGAATGAGCGATCTATTTAATGGTGCTTTTAAAAATAAAACGGTTCTGGTTACCGGACATACGGGATTTAAAGGTTCTTGGCTATCTATCTGGCTTAATGAAATGGGTGCAAATGTAGTAGGATATTCTCTTTCTCCGTACACTGACAAGGACAACTTTGTACTGGCTGAATTGGATAAAAAAATGGAGTCTGTATTGGGAGATATACGGGACTTTAAAAAGTTAAAAGAGATTTTTGATTATCATAAACCGGAAGTAATCTTTCATCTGGCTGCACAGCCATTAGTAAGGCTTTCTTATGAATATCCAATGGAAACCTATGAACAGAATATTATGGGCACTGTTAACGTGTTAGAATGCGTAAGGAAGAGTTCTTTTGTGAAAGCGTGTGTGCTTATTACAACGGATAAATGCTATGAGAATAAGGAATGGGTATGGGGTTACCGGGAAACGGACAGATTGGGTGGATTTGACCCTTATAGTTCAAGTAAAGCAGCATGTGAAATTGTAGCGTCTGCTTACAGAAACTCTTTTTTCAGTAATATAGATAATGAAGGAGCGGGTATTGCTACAGTTAGAGCTGGTAACGTAATTGGCGGTGGTGACTGGTCAAAGGATAGAATTATACCCGATTGTATTAGAGCACTTGAAAATAATATGCCAATTAACGTTAGAAACCCGAAATCAACCAGACCATGGCAGCATGTTTTAGAGCCTCTGGGAGGATATTTGCTGTTGGCATCAAAGCTTCTTAGTGAAAAGGGCAATTACGCAGATGCATGGAATTTTGGACCTGAGTATAACTCTATTGTTCCGGTTAGCGTAGTTGTTGACACTCTGTTAAAGCATTGGGGCTCGGGGAGTTGGAAGGATATTCAAAAGGAAAATTCAACTGCCGTGCATGAGTCTACACTGTTAAGTCTTGACTGCACTAAAGCTAAATCATTTCTTGGCTGGCAACCCCAATTGACTTTGGATGATGCTTTGAAGATGACCGTTGACTGGTATAAGTCATATAATGAAGGCAATGTTTATGAGATATGCGTTAATCAAATAAATGCTTATTCCATGAAACTAAAAGGGGGAAAAACAGGTGATTGAGGGTGTAATAATAAAACCTTTAAGGAAAATACCGGATGATAGGGGTACTATACTTAAAATGCAGGAATGCTCAGACCCTGAGTTTAAAGGTTTTGGTGAGATATATTTTTCAACAATATATCCTGGAGTTGTTAAAGGATGGCATTTACATGAAAATGCTATATTGAATTATGCGGTTGTAAAAGGCATGATAAGGTTGGTTTTGTATGATGGAAGGGAAAACTCTGCTACATTCGGAGAAATACAGGAGATATACATGGGGGATCAAAACTATTGTCTCGTTCAAATTCCCGCAAATGTTTGGAACGGTTTTCAATGTGTGGGCAATGAAACGGCAATTGTTGCGGATCTTAATACAGTAGAGCATTCTAAAGATAAAATGAAAAGGTTAGATCCTCACAATAATGATATTATAAAATTTAGCTGGGAAAGGAAGGACAGATGAAAAGGATACTAATTACCGGAGCCGATGGAATGCTGGCAACCGATCTTGCGAAATATTTAGAATCGCAGAGCCGGTATCATATCATTAAAGCTAGAAGAGTGGATCTGGATATTACATCAAGAAGCATGGTTGAAGATGTATTTATGCAGGAGAAACCGGATTATATCATACATACGGCGGCAATTACAAATGTTGACTTTTGTGAAGACCATCCCCAAGAAGCAATGAGGGTCAATTGTTACGGTTCTGAAAACATTGCTGTCTGTGCAGAGAAAATAAATGCGAAAGTTATTTATATAAGTTCTTGTGGTCTTTTTGGCGATGAGGTAAAGACCTACATTGAAACAGACCCTGTTGTTTTAAAAACCGAGTACTCGAAATCCAAGCATTTAGGGGAAGTTAAGGTTGCACAAGGTTGCTCTCGCTATTTCATTGTGAGACCTGGCTGGCTTTTTGGTGGCGGAATACAGCATAAGAAAAATTTTGTTTACAACCGGTATTTAGAAGCTGTTAAAAAAGATGAAATGGTTGCTGCTGGCGATAAATATGGTTGCCCGACATATACTTACCATCTCGCTACTGCTTTGGTGAATCTTCTGAATACGGAAAAATATGGGATTTACCATATTTCGAATGCTGGCAGTGCTTCAAGATATGATTATGTCAAAAAGATTATTTCCTGTTTTGGTCTTAAGACCAATGTGAAAAAGGTGGATTCCAGCAGTTTTCCAAGGAAAGCTCCTGTTCCTGACTGTGAAATAATAGGCAATGAAAATCTTAAAAAGAATAATTTTCCATTATTGCCTTCTTGGGAATCGGCTGTTGAGGAATATGTTAATATAATAAAAAATGAAATAAAATAACGCTTGCAACGGCGGATATAATACTTTGCTAAGGAGTTGTAAAAATGAAGATTGCCGTTATAGGTTCAGGAATTACAGGTCTTACAACGGGTTATTTCCTGACAAATAAATGTGGTGCTACTGTTGATATTTATGAAAAGGATAGTGATATTGGTGGTCTGTCCGGCTCTTTTGTTTTGGGAAAGACCCAAATTGATAAATGTTATCACTTTATTTATACCCATGACAAGCATTATATGGAATTACTGAATGAATTAGCTCTATCTGACCATTTAATGTGGAAAAAATCTTCAATGGGGTATTACTATAATGGGGTTATATATCCTTTTACGACACCTATGGACATTTTAAGATTTAAGCCTCTAAGCTTTCTTAATAGGATAAGGTTTGGTCTTTCATCAATATATATTTCTCTATATAGAAATATTGAAAAATTAGAGAGTATTAATAACGAGCAGTTTTTAAAGAAAGTTGCCGGCAAGCAGCCTTGGGAAATTATTTATAAGCCTATGCTCAAAGTGAAATTCGGTGATAACTACAAAAAAATACCTGCTGTTTGGTTGTGGGAAAGAATTGCATCCAGACTTAAATCTAGGAAGGGTGGAGGTAAAGACGAGATTTTTGGATATGTTAAAGGAAGTTTTCAGCGTGTTAATGAAAAAATAGTTGATTCAATAAAAGAAAAGGGCGGAAACTTATATTTAAACAGCAATGTTTCGGAAATAATTATTGAGAACAATGCTTGTAAAGGTTTTATAGTAAATGGTGAAAGAAAAACATATGATTATGTTTTTTGCACTACACCACTTCCTATTTTTCTTGACCTTTGTAAAAATGCTCCAAAGGACTATATAGAACCATTGAAGAAGGTTAAGTACGATGGAGTCGTAATCTTAATTATGATTCTGAAACAAAAATTTACTGATATTTACTGGTTAAATATCAGTGACGATAAAATACCCTTCGGTGGAGTAATTGAGCATACAAATTTGTTTTCTGACAGTGATTACGATGGGAAACATATTGTGTATTTATCGAAATATACAAATGCCAGTGATAAATTATTTCAGATGGAAGAAGATGAGATTAAAACACATTTTTTTGCACATCTAAATAAAGTAAATAAGAGTTTTGATGAGAACATGGTGGAGGATTGTATTGTTTTCAGAAACAAATTTGGACAACCTATATGGCCAATGCAATATTCTAAATTCAAGCCGGATTTTAAAACACCAATTGACAAATTGTATTTGGTTGATACGGCTCAAATTTATCCCATGGACAGAGCCATGAATTACATAGTTAAGCTATCAAAAGATGCTGTTGATAAGTTTAAAGAAAATGAGTTAAGCTAGGAGATAACATGCTTTTGTATAATTTTAGTCGTTATGGCTGCAATATATTTCAGAGCAAACCGCAGAATTTTGAGAAGCTGAGCATGTGAAAGCGAAGAACTTGTGCACTTGGTCAAAGGCATCACTTGTTTCCATAAAATAAGTCTTTTAGTATTAATTGCTATTGCCTTAGCATTCTTTGCATATATGGAATTTTAAAGCTACCGGAAAATCAAAGATGCTTTTTAACATAGGTTAGAAACTCTTCCCGGAGTTTATCCTTTTCGTCTTCAATAGAATTGAAAAAGTCTGGAAGAAGGGTATTGCTTTCTCCATTTGTTTGCGTGTACTGAAAGCCGTAATCGGAAAAATGCTCTTTTAGAGACACTCTGGTGACTTTTCCTGTGGCTTTTACAGTTTTAGAATCGGGAAGATAAACCGAGAATTCAAAACTCTGATCTCCGATTTTAAAATCATCTCTTGAGTAAAATGCCATCCCTACCAAGCTGATGTTATGTACAATTGCAAAGTATTCTTCATCAGAATCAGAAGGTTTTATGACTGCACCGAGGTAGACATCATACCTTGGAAAAGTCCTTATATTTTTCAGCTTTTTGATATCCCTTATTTTTAATGTAACACAACTGGGGAAGTCAGGGGTGATTTTGACAATTTCGCCTTCAAACAAAAATTCCGTTTTAGGATTTGATACTTTTAAAGTCATGTTTTGTCCCAGCATTATTATGTTTTCAAGGTATTCACTTAAAAGTCCGATAGTTACCATATGATTTTCAACTTTATACACTATGTTCTGAATCCAGATATTGCTAGAAGATAACCGGGTGCTTATAATCATGTCTTCTTTAAGCACCTTTGACATCAAGTCTTTCCTCAAATGAATCAACCCTCCCTGACAATAATTTCTGTTTATTATCTATTCATACATACTGCAATATATACAATTTATGATATCTATTCTTTAATATCTATTCTTTATAAAACTCTAAAATCCTTCATAAAGTGATAAAATTCATCATTATTTATAAAATATTAATATTAGGCAAGGAAAATCATAATTTTTCAGTGCTGTGGTAAAGTACTTTTTCCTTCATAATCATAGTTCCGATACCTTTATTTGTAAATATCTCAAGAAGCAGACAGTGAGGAATTCTTCCATCTATAATATGTGTTCTTCCGACACCATTTTCAAGAGCATCAATGCAACCTAGTACTTTAGGGATCATTCCGCCGTTGATTACTTTTTTATCGATAAGCTCTAAGGCTTCGGGTGATGTTAGGGCAGGGATTATATCATTGCTGTCCTTATGCATCTTAACACCTGGAACGTCGGTAAGAAGCATGAGCTTTTCTGCTTTTAAAGCGGCAGCTACTTCTCCAGCAACCGTGTCTGCATTTATATTGTAGCTTTGACCGTCTTTGCCCACGCCTATTGGTGCGACGACAGGGATGTATTCATCCTTTGCTAAAAGTTCAATTAACTTTGAATTGACTTGAGTAATTTTGCCCACATAACCAAGGTCAACTTTCTGACCATTGACTTTGGTTGTATATTTTTCACACTCGATAATGCTGCCGTCAATTCCGCAAAGGCCTATGGCTTTTCCGCCCATTTGGTTTAATAAGGATACGATTTCCTTATTGGTTTTTCCGACAAGCACCATTTGGGCAACATTCATTGTTTCACTGTCGGTTACCCTCAGACCATTGATAAATTGGCTCTTTATGTTGAATTTATCAAGGACTTCGTTAATATCTGGCCCTCCTCCGTGAACAACAACAGGATTCATTCCGATATATTTAAGCAGTGTAATATCTTCCATTACTGAGGTTTTGAGATCATCATTTATCATGGCGTTTCCGCCGTATTTAATCACCACTGTTTTACCAAACAACTTCTGTATATATGGAAGTGCTTCTATAAGTATTTCTGCTTTCTTAATAATTGTTTCCATTGAAATATCCAATATAATTCCTCCAATAATTTATTATTTATTTTATAAAGTTAAGCAAATTTCTAAAGGTAGAGCCCCGGTGTTGTAAGTCCTCTGTTCTCAGGCAGTCCGAACATTATATTAAGATCCTGAATTGCCTGCCCGGCGGCACCTTTTCCTAAATTGTCAAGGGCGGACAGAACTATGACTCTGTTAAGGCGTTTATCCACAACAAGACCGATATCAATATAGTTTGATCCTGACACATTCTTGGTTTCCGGAAGTTCTCCCTCATCCAGTATGCGGACGAAATACTCGTCTTTGTAATACTCCCTGTACAGAGCGATTAATTCGGATGCTTCTTTTTCACAGGTTAAGTTGGCGTACATGGTGCAGAGCATTCCTCTTTTCATCGGGATAAGGTGGGGGGTGAAGGAAACCAGCACATCCTCACCAGTGAGTAGTGATATTTCCTGTTCTATTTCGGAAGTATGCCTGTGGGTGGATACCTTGTAGGCCTTAAAATTTTCAGTACATTCGCAGAACTGGTAAGGCAGATTGGTATTTCTTCCTGCCCCTGTAACTCCCGAAGCGGCATCGATTATTATGTTTTTTGTGTCAACAAGGCGGTTTTTGAGCAATGGAGTCAAACCCAGAATTGAGCATGTGGGATAACAACCTGGATTTCCAACAATTTGTGCCGACTTGATTTCTTCCCGGTGAAGTTCAGGAAGACCGTACACTGAAATATCGAGCAAATGGGGCATTCCATGGGTGGTGTTATACCATTTTTCATAGACTTCAACGGATTTATAACGGAAGTCACCACTGTGGTCAATTATCCTTTTACCTTTTTCGACAAGTTTAGGAATGACCTCTTTTGAGATGCCGTGGGGCAGGGCAGTTATAAAAATTTCTGCCTTCTCGGAAATTTTATCTATATCAAGTTCTTCACATTCCATATCAAATACGTTTCTTAAATTAGGATATACATCGGATATTTTTTTACCCACAAAGCTATGGGACACAACGGAAGAAATCTGTATATCCGGATGATTCTGGAGAATGCGGACTATTTCAATTCCAACATAACCGGTAGCTCCAATAATTCCGACTTTTTTCATTATTAATACCTCCTGATATAACTGAACTAAAAAATTAATTGATTTTATAATTATACATTCTTGTGCATAAAAATTCAAGGTGTTTTAAAAATCCACTGAAAAGAGGTATAATTTTTAGTGGATTTAAAATGTTTCACTAACTTAAGTTATTTTAAGCCACTAGCCAAATCTTAAGAAAAATTTAAGAATTTTGTGAGGTGTTTTGTAAAACCTGCCTGATATATTATTAAGTGGCGGCTACCGATCAGCCTTTCAGGGGGCGAGCAATCTTTAGCCTCTTTGAAACATGGCTGAGGTAAGAAAAAAGGCAGGTGATGCGGCATGTATTATTTTGAAAAAGGACTGGGGGTCTATACATATGGATAAATTTAATATTCTGGTGTGCGACGATGACAAGGCGATAGTCGATGCACTGGAAATTTACTTGAAGCAGGAAAACTATAGTGTTATTAAGGCATATACGGGAAAGCAGGCACTCAAGGCTTTGGAGCAAGAAAAAATCCATCTTGTAATAATGGATGTGATGATGCCTGAACTGGACGGTTTGACTGCAACCGTAAAAATCCGCGAGGAGTTGAATATACCCATAATAATGTTATCCGCAAAGTCCGAGGACACAGACAAGATAATTGGGCTTAACTTTGGTGCCGACGATTATGTGACAAAGCCTTTCAATCCCTTGGAGCTTATAGCAAGGGTAAAGTCACAGCTAAGGCGGTATACTTTGCTCGGAGGAGCGGAAGAAAAGAAAGGGGTATTGAAAACCGGCGGGTTGGAGCTTGATGTAGAGGCAAAGGAATTGAGAATTGACGGGGAAGTAGTAAAGCTGACGGCAACAGAGTACGGCATTGTTTTATTCCTCATGCAGAATGTGGGCAAAGTGTTTTCCATTGATCAAATATATGAAAACGTATGGAAGGAACCGTCATATTCGTCGGAAAATACAGTTGCCGTGCACATCCGGCGAATAAGGGAGAAAATCGAGATTAATCCGAAAGAACCAAAATATTTAAAGGTGGTGTGGGGCATTGGATATAAAATGGAGAAATATTAAATATAAAAAGGGTACAAAGATGTCTGCGGTTATTTTGGCATGGCTGTGTTTCTTGTCTGCATTTGGAGGTGCTATTTTTCTTATACGAAATGATCAGGTTTTAATATCTGAAAGTTTTTACAGCTATCCAAAGAACATATCTAATTTTTCATCTCATGTTGTAAGCGTTGTGGACTATTATATTTGGCTCAAAGGTGCAAAAAGCGGAAGCGAAATTATGGAATCAAGTAAGGGAGAAGAGGAGAGCATTATAAGCAACAAATTAACTGCTTTTTTCAATTCTACAGAAAGGCTTTCTAAAGCTGTGAATCTTGCGTATTATATTAAGAATAACGAAACAGGGGAAGTCATAACAAATGTAAAGGACGAGAAACCAATTGAATTATTAAACAGGCAACGCCAATATATATACATAATCCCCAATATAGATCTGCATGAAACAAATTTTACCAAGATATACCGAGTCAGTGAAGTGATGGAAAAAATGAGGGGAACATCGTATGAAGTTCATATTGCAGTGATAGAGCCATTAAAACCTGGGGACGAATTTTATGATGATTTTACTTACTATAATAGGGTTAAAACAATCTCAGCACTTGTGATTCCTTCGATGATAATAGCCTTTATACTGCTGTTAGCAACATTGATATATCTTTGTTATGCCGCCGGAAAAAATGAAAAGGGCGAGAAATTGCCCCTGAATTTTTTAGACAGGATATATGTAGACATACATACGCTGGTGGTACTTATACTTTTGGCAACATATGCATTCTGTTTCATAAAAACCATAGATTTGTACTATGACAATGTAACAAGAAGTGTATTTTCCATTATAATTTTATTGAGTCTGGCTTTCTTTACTGCTCTGACCTATTCCTTGTCATTGGTAAGACAGAAAAGGAATGGGAAAGCCTTGGAAAATATTCTAATTCTAAAGGTTTTGAAAAAAATAAAAGAGTTCATAAAGCTTTGTTTTAATGGTAAGATATTCAGGGTATGGATTCTTTTGCTGCTCCCGCTTTATGCGTTTGCAAATGTTATTTTAGCTTGTATTGCAGGTGCGGCTGTCCGTTATTATTCTGGCATAAAAGTATTTTATGTCATAGCTTTTTTGCTGGCCGGTATCAATGCGGCGGCTTTCCTTTTTACTGCCAAAGCCCTAAAGTCTCTTTCCATAATTATGGAGGGAACCAAACAAATATCCAGGGGCAACCTAGATTACGAAATGAACAGCGGTAGGATGTCGCCTGTATTTGCTGCTTTTGCCGAAAACATCTGCAATATCCAGGGAGGCTTGAAAAAAGCAGTGGATAATGCGATAAAGGGAGAACGCCTGAAAACTGAATTGATTACCAATGTATCCCATGACTTGAAGACACCGCTGACCTCTATAATAAACTATGTTGATTTGATGAAAGCGGAAAAGATCGAAAGTAAGAAGGCGAAAGAATATATAGGCATACTTGAGGAAAAGTCCGCAAGGCTAAAGGTACTTATTGAGGATTTGGTGGAAGCCAGCAAAGCATCCAGCGGAAACATTGCAGTCAATTTGAAAAAGGTGGGTTTGTATGAGCTTGTTATGCAGGCATATGGAGAATACCAGGAGAAAGCAGAAAAAGCCGGGCTTGATATCCGAATTAATGCTTCCGACAAAAACATACTCGTGCGGGCCGACGGAAAGCATATGTGGCGGATATTGGAAAATCTTTTATCAAATATTTTGAAATACTCGATGCCGGGCTCAAGAGTATATATTAATATATCAAAAAGCCCGACCGACGGCATACTTACCATAAAAAACATATCGGCACTACCTCTTGAAATACCTGCAGAGCAATTGACTGAAAGGTTTGTGAGAGGTGACATGTCCAGAACAACAGAAGGGTCGGGTCTGGGCTTGTCCATTGCCCAAAGCCTGGCAAACATGCAGGGGGGGAAACTCGATATACAGATAGATGGGGACTTATTCAAGGTGATTGTGGAAATACCTTTGTGGAAAGAATAGTAGTGAGTTTGTTCAGATTTTTCGAATCCCAATTAAATATTTTACTGCTGTGAACACATGTTATCCAAGTGAAGAAAAATATGAAAGAAACAATGTAAAACTTAAGTTTCCGGAATATTTTTCTTCTCTTTATTTATGCATCCCACTGCTATAAATTAATTGTAATGTGAAGAAAAATATAGTAAGATAAATATGAAAGATAAAACTGTGTCTTAAAAAGGATTTTTTTTAATAGGGGTAGATGCAATAAAAGTGCATATTATCGTAATGGATAAATAAAAACATGTTTTGTTATAAAGTATTTACATGTTGAATAATGGAATATTATTATTTGCAGCAATACTATTCTTCTAATAACGAACGAATTATTTTAATTGTTTAGAAAAGCCAGCCGTCTTGTTATATTCTTCATACCCATTTTACATTTACTCTATATCTGTTTTTCAATAAGGGAATTGTTTTGCCATGCATTTATGAAAGATTATAGTACTGCCAATAAAAACGGTGCTTTGTAGCAAGTTGTTTCTTAATTTAATTTGCATAAAATTTTAATTTTCAGGAAGGAAGGGATAAGATGAAAAGGTTAATTTTACACAGAAAAGGGGCTATGATTGTTAGTTTTGTTATTTTGGCTACATTGGTTATCTCTTTTAACACCGTAGGCCTCAACGCTGCGGCTGAAGTCAACTTTGCTAAGGCTTTGCAGTATTCTATGTTTTTCTACGATGCAAATATGTGCGGAACCGGTGTTAATGAGAATGGTTTGCTTGACTGGAGAAGCAATTGCCATGTTTATGATGCAGAGCTTCGACTGGACTCTCAAAACACCAATATGTCCGACGGTTTCATAAGCAGCAACAGAAGTATACTTGACCCTGACGGAAACGGTAAAGTTGATGTTTCCGGAGGCTTTCACGATGCGGGTGACCATGTGAAATTCGGTTTGCCTGAGGCTTATTCTGCTTCAACAGTGGGATGGGGTTATTACGA
>JGI24709J26583_10002570_pt1 | contig 14866 bp, 16 predicted proteins | sample BioPla2DNA1_FD_26583 | JGI IMG/M metagenome (IMG submission 26583) | reverse complement strand
ATTTTTTACTGCCGCAGCGAGGACATGTTTTCATACTCTTTTATACTGATTTATCAACAGTTTTTCAAGGTTCTAAGTGCAACTTAAGTATAGGATTACCATATTTTTAAAATCATTACTGAAAATGAAGTATATTATCTTAACTGGTAAATTTAATAAAAACACTTATAATACTGTATTAGTGGGTAAAAATATGAGTAAAACAATTCTATTTGACCTTGATAATACTTTGATACTTTTTGATGAAGTAAAATTCTTCAGGGCCTATATCCGAAAGGTGGCGCCGATTATGTCTGATTTGATCTCACCGTATAATTTATGGCGACTGGTATTAGCTTCTACCAAAGCTGTTCTAAATAATAACGGTCATTTTACCAATGAAGAAGTTTTTTACCAAAACTTTTCTAAAGGGCTAAATGAAAAAACTCATGAGATCTGGGACCGCTTTCAACATTTTTATGAAAACGAATTTGACCAACTCAGAGCCTTAGTTGCCGTTAATACTGGTGTTTCCGACATTTTTGAAACTACAATTAAAAAGGGATTAAATATTGTGATTGCCTCTAACCCCTTCTGGTCCTGTTTGGCAATGGAAACAAGAATGTCCTGGGCAGGTATCAAAAAAGAACAGGTGCATCTTATTACCCATATGGAAAATATGCACTCCTGCAAACCACATTTGGAATATTATCAGGAAATCTGTCAAAAAATGGAAACAAATCCCGAAGATTGCCTCATGATTGGAGATGACCCGGTTAATGACATGGTAGCAGGACGGATTGGTATCAAGACATTTTTAGTCACTGATGGTAAAAAATCGGAAAATCCATTGAGAGTTATAAGCAATAAAATGAGATTCTGCAGAGAAGAAGAAAGGGTACAGCCAGATTATAGCGGTCCTTTAGTTAAAGTTCAGGAAATCTTACCGGCATTTATTTAATTCGGGAATACTCTGTTCTTCCTACTCCTTACCACATTCACTGGCTTTACCCTGTAATATGGCAATGCCATGTGGAAGGGCCTCTAAAACAACCTCCAGTGATTCGCGTACACCTCTGGGGCTTCCCGGTAAATTGATAATAAGACTGCTGCCCCTGGTACCCGCTATGGCTCTGGATAGTATAGCATGAGGGGATTTTTTAAAGCTTTGTATTCTGATAATCTCACTGATTCCCGGCACCTCTTGCTCTATTATTGCCCTGGTTGCCTCAGGGGTCACATCACTCTTCGAAAGACCGGTGCCCCCAGTGGTAAGAACCAGGTCTGCCCGGTATGTTTCAATGGCCTCAATTAAGGCAGTTTTGATTGAGTTTTTTTTATCAGGAACAATAGCATACCAGACCACCTTTGCTTCTATCTGTTCCATTAACTCTTCTAGGACTTTTCCACTGAGGTCTTCTCTTTCTCCCCGCGCACCTTTATTACTAACCGTTATAATTGCCACTTTAATCATCTTTAGCCACCACCTCTATGGTATCCCCTGCCTGAATGGTACCACCTTTAACCACCTGGGTAAAAATACCTTCCTTAGGTATAATGGAGCGAACTTTCTGACCCCGCACCTCTATATCCACATCATGGTCTTTTCCAATCTGAGTGATACTGAGAACTGTTTCTGAACCAATTTTAATTATGGTGCCTACAGGATAATGATATAAATCATCCAGACCTTCGAAAATAATATTTTCAAAAAGGTCACCATAGTTTAGCTCATATCCCTCATTTTTATTCTTCTCCCAACTAGTTAAACTCAATAAACTAACCTGCTTATGGTCTTTCCCGGCATGCACATCTCCTATTATACCAAAATCTTCTTTCAATACAGCGCTAGGCACCTCTTTTTTAGGAGTTGTACGGCTATCTCCCACACAGATCGCCAGAACTACCCCTGTTTTCTTCTCATTGCTAGATAATGATTTCTCTTGATTTTGACTGTCTTCCTCTGCTATCTTTTCTGGGTTAAGATATGACTTCCCCTGAAAATGGCCGCTCCGACCACCATCTTTTTCTACTAAATGAATATGGCTAATCTCAATTCCTCGGTCCACTGCCTTACAAATGTCATAGACAGTAAGAGCAGCAATTGCTACAGCATGAAGGGCTTCCATTTCCACGCCGGTCTTGCCGGTACTCATAACGATGGAACGGATTAAGATACTGTTCCTCTCTTCCATAATATAAAAATCCATATCCACATTGTTAAGAATAAGGGGATGGCAGAGGGGAATTGCCTGGCTGGTCCGCTTGGCAGCCATTACCCCCGCTACTTGAGCAATACCTAAAACGTCCCCTTTAGCCATCTTTTTATCCTTAATCAGAGCCAAGGTTTTTGGTTGCATAAAGACCTCACCTTCAGCAATGGCAATACGATGAGTATCCTGCTTTTCTCCCACGTCAACCATGCGAGCCCTTCCTTTTTCATTCAAATGACTAAATACCTCTTCCCTCTCCATATCCTAACCTCCAATCTGAGACATACTAAAATCGGCATTATTTTGAGCCCCTAATCGGTGACCTGAAGGTTTTGCCCGGACTGCCTCTTTCAGGAAATTACGGATAGTACTCTTCCTCAATTCCTGCTGGTTGAGCGGTACCTTTCGCAGCCTCTTCTTTAATTCTAGCTCGGAGTCATTGAACAGACAGGGTCTTAAATTGCCCTCCGCAGTTAATCTGATACGATTACAACAGGTACAAAAATGTTGGCTTACAGCAGTGATAAAGCCAAACATCCCCTGGGCGTCCGGCAAGTGATAATAAGAGGCAGGACCGCAGCCTTTTTCCGCTAAAACCTCTTTAATCTCAAGAAATCTATCCATAATTTTTTCTCTTATCTTCTTCACTGAAATAAAATGGCTTTCATTAATTTCTTTTAAAGAATGGTTAGTAGGCATTAATTCGATAAAACGGACAGTCAATGGCCTTTCCGCTGTCAGTTTAATAAAATTCTCCACCTCATCATCATTAATACCTTTCAACAATACTACATTTATCTTAACCGGTGTCAATCCTTCCCGTAATGCGGCATCTATTCCATCCAGTACTTGGGGCAGTCCATCAAACCCGGCTATACTCTTAAATTTTTCTCTATCTAAAGAATCCAGACTGATGTTAATCCTATCCAGTCCGGCACTGTGCAAGGAACGTGCCATTTCTGAAAGATAATAACCGTTGGTGGTCATGGAAATATCTTCCAATCCTGTTATTTTTTTTAATTGCCTGATAAGATTTACCACACCTCTTCTTACCAGTGGCTCTCCACCGGTTAACCTGACTTTACTGATGCCCATCTCTACCGCAGCTTGTACTATTTCCAAGATTTCTTCAAAACGTAGAATCTGTTCATGCTCGATAAAATGAAACATATTCTCTGCCGGCGAGCAATAGATACAACGAAAATTGCAGCGGTCAGTCAGGGAAATTCTTAAATATATTATCTCTCGTCCGAAGGAATCAATTAGTTTTTCCATCTATTAAAATCTTGCCACAATGATTTAGGTCATAACCTCCCAATTGTGCTACTTGTTCTTTAAAATGCTCGGTCTTTATGATAGCTAATAATTTTTGCATCCTGTCACTAGAATAATATCTTTGAGGAATGATTGCATCATATCGTTCCTTTATTATAGGGATAAAATCTAATTTAAAGGCTTCAGCCGCAGAGTATATTCCTAAACCTAAATCGGCCCTCTGATTGGCAACAGCAGATGCTACCATCAGATGAGAAAACTCTTCCTGTTGATATCCCCTGATGTGTTCTGTATCAATCTTATGTTCGGTAAGCAGATAATCCAGCAGCACTCTGGTTCCGGAACCTTTCTGGCGATTTATATATACAATATCTCCTCTCAACAAATCACCTATTCCTTTTATATTTTTAGGATTCCCTTTAGCCACAATCAATCCTTGCTGACGATAAACCATATTAATAACCAATAAATCGTACCCATCTAAAATTCTTCTGATATAGGGAAAATTGTATTCTCCGCTTTCCACATCGAATAAATGTGAGGTAGCCATGTGAGCAATGCCCTGTTTTAAAGCCATTAGCCCACCCATACTTCCGGTATGAAATGAGGCAAAGCGCAATTCGGGGTGTGCAGTTTGTAATTCATTTCTTAATACATCGAGCAAAAGGTCATGGCTGCCAATATTAATAATGGTGTTCCCATAATCAATGTTATCATCCAACAAATCTACCGTTACTTCTTCTTTAAAAGTTAATCCTTCGCTGAAAGCCGGAATCCTAACAATTCCATCTGCTTCTACCAGCGATGAAATTACTCCTGCCCCCCTGCTCAGAGGATAGGCCAGCAATTGTTCCTCCATTTTAGCTAACTTAACGCGCAAGAATTCTTCATTTTCCACCTTGGATACTATAGTTCTACTTATCAACGCATCAGCTTGCTTATTAAGTGGTAAAGGTATCTCTAAAAATCGTAAAAGTAAGGGTAAGACAAATTCCCAGGCGGCAATTAGGAAGGATACCGGATACCCGGGTAGTCCGATAACCGGGGTATTATAAACCACTCCGGCAATAGTAGGCTTCCCGGGCATTATAGTTATACCATGAAAGAGCACCTCTCCCGATTCCCTTAACGCCCGTGCCGTAAAATCCTTTGACCCGGCAGAAGTACCGGCAATGATTAAAATAATATCTTCTTTCCCTACCGCTGAAATAACTGTCCCTTTTAATTCCTCTTCCAGGTCTCGAACAACACCATAAACTACCGGTTGCCCTCCCCATTGCTTGATGTAATTAGAAATCATTTGAGAATTAAAATCTACTATTTCACCTGGTTTTAACTCTTCTTCGGTAGGATCTCGTAATTCTTCCCCGGTAGGTATGATGGCTACTCGGGGTTTTTTTCTCACCACAATTTCGGTAATCCCTGCTGCCAAGAGAGCTCCGATATCCATTGGCCTAATCTTATGATTTGTTGACAATATTAACTGGCTAGTAATGATATCTTCTCCAACTTGCCGCACATTTAACCCGGGGAAAACCGATTTATAAATCTGTAATTGTTCCTGTTCTTTCCCCCCTTCTTCTAGTGGAGCAACTTCCTCAATTTTTATTACCGCATCAAAACCATCCGGTAAAGGATTACCGGTATTAACATATTGAAAATCTTTCTGATGGGTCAGGACAACTGGGCTACTTTCGGTGGCATTTGAAGTGTCCTGAGAGCGAACAGCAATCCCATCCATAGCCACGGCAGCATAATGTAGAGATGACCTCCTAGCATAAGCCGGCTCTGCTGTAATCCTATCCAGCGCCTCTTTTACCGGAATTAGTTCACTTTCTTGCTTAAAAATGATTTTTTTCTCTAAAATTGCCTCTTCAATTTTCTGTTTTGCTTCTTTTAAAGTTATCTTGGAGAGATAAATATTCCTATCCATCACCGTTCATAAGGGGAAGTACCCTTAAACCTCCTGATATTTAATAATACTTTTAAGAATTACACTTTTTATTTATATTGCTTATCAAAAAAAATCAGCACAGGAATTAAAATAGATTTACAGTAACTTTTTCTCCCTTATACAATCCCTCTTGATTTAGGTCTACCTTAATATAGCCATCGGCTTTGGCTAAAGTAGATATCATACCTGATTTACCCAGTATTGGAACAGCCCAGAGTTGGTTATCTTTTTTCTTTAATAATACTCGAATAAATTCTTCTTTTCCCCCTTCAGAGGCAATATTTTTCTCCAGTAATGCCTCAATAGTCTTCACAAGACCATAACGGGGAATTTCTCCTTTTAGGTCTGCTATTATTTTACTGACTACATTTTTAAAAACGAGTAGCGCTGAAGCAGGATGCCCTGGTAATCCTATAATTGGTTTTTGTTGACTTAAAGAAATAATGGTGGGCTTTCCTGGCTTCAGTGCCAGGCCATGTACTAAAATCCCAGGTGGTCCAAGATGGCTTAAGACCCTTAGGGTATAGTCCCGGCTACCAACAGAACTACCTCCGGATACAAGAATCATATCAATTTCATTTTGCTTAAGACATTGACTAAGTTCTTCTTCTAAAGCGATCTCATTATCAGCTATAATACCTCTATAATAAGGAATGCATCCTGTCTCTTCTACTTCTGCCCCTAAGGCATAAGAATTTATATCTCTTACCTGCCCACGTTTGGGAAGAGAATAAATGGGCACAATCTCATCCCCGGTAGAAATAATGGCAATTCCGATTTTTTTATAGACAGGAATATTTTCCCAGCCCAGGGCAGCCAACAATCCTATATCCTGAGGTCTTAAGGAATGACCTTTTTTAAAAACAATTTCATCTTTTTTAATATCTTCATCTTCCTTTAAAACGTTTTCCCAGGCTGCAACCGGACGATTTACCTCAATCATGGTCTTATCAATCTTTTCCGTATATTCCAACATTACCACAGCATCCGCTCCTTCAGGCAACATTCCACCGGTCGAAATCTGTACGGCCTGCCCCGAACGAATTAACAACGACGGAATTTCAGACATCTTTATCTCACCAGTGACTTCCAGGTAAGCAGGTAATCCGCCACTAGCACCAAAGGTATCACTAGCTTTTAAAGCATATCCATCCACGGTAGACCTGTTAAATCCAGGAATATTCTCCATTGCTACAATATCTTCTGCTAAAACTCTTCTCAGGGCATATTTAAGGTCTGATTCTTCATTTCGATTAGCAAAGTATCTTTTATAATCAAAAGAATCGCGAAAAATTTGCAACCCATCTACTATAGTCATTAGCTTAAATAATGGGTTTACCATCACTCATAAGGGGTATTCCTCCCTCTTAAACTCCTCTCATTTATATTACAAAAAATCCCACACGGTAACCCGCATGGGATTAATAATTATTTTCTTCTTTCCGATACGGGGAATCCGATAATTTCTTGCCGGGCCTGTCGGTTAACTGCCATAGTGCAGGTCTTTAGGTAAGTTAACTCGAAGAAATCTAAATCTTTATTAATAAACCATTTTTATCATTATACTCGTAGCAGTAAGTTATTTCAAAACAATTTTCTTTAACAACCAACTACTTCGTTGAACTAGTTAATTTTTTATCTACAATAATGTTTAGACTGTCATTTTTAGCAGTATTTTAGCTATCCAAAAATACTGTCATAATTTCCTCTAAAGATATATCTCCGAAATAATAGGATAGGTCAAATTTAGACAGAGCTTCCCTAATATCGTTTTCCCGATAAGGTTTGCCTTGCAAAGCCTTTTCGATTTCAATTACATCGCGTAATGCTAAAAAATCCCCATAGATCTGACAATTCTTTATCTTACCCTTTTCTATATCGAGGAAAAATTCTACTTTGCCTGCCGGGAATCTTCGTGAATCTTTAATAGTGTAGGGTGGGGAAAAACCAAAATTCCAATCCCAGGTACTGTACTTTTCCTCTACTAATTTATTGACCATCTCTTTATCATGGGCACTGAGAAAGTGCTGCTTTACTTCATTTCCTTGAAACAATTCTTTTAAGACCGCATCCCGAAATCCAGTAATATCCATTTCTTTTTTTAAGTAGGGCTTAATATTTGTGACCCGGCTTCGTACGGATTTTATTCCCTTGGATTGAATCTTATCAAAACCAACTTGTAACGAATTTACCATATCTTCTAAATTAACATCAAAGAGCAGAGTACCATGGTGCAGCAGTTTATTTTGAAAAAGGCGTTGGGCATTACCGGATATTTTTTTATCTTCTATAGTTATATCATTACGACCGGTAAGCTCAGCGGGAGCGCCCAATTTATTCAAGGCAGCCGCTACCGGTTGGGCAAATTTTTTAATATCTGTGTTTTCCGGTTTTTCCAGACTTACTAAAAAAGTAAAATTTAAGTTTCCCGGGTCCTGATAAACTGCACCACCCCCGGAAAGCCTGCGTACCACTTTTATCTGCTTTTCATTGACAAAAGGCATATTAATCTCTTCAATGGTGTTCTGATTATTTCCCACCACAATAGTGGGTGTATTGCGCCAGAGAAATACTATGTCCTCTTTAATATCAAAATTTCTTAAGATATATTCCTCAAGTGCTAAATTATAATAGGGATTTAAAGAACCGCTCTCTATATATATCATATACGGCTTCTAACTTTAATGAAAATTAATAGTATAGTCAAAGAAAACAAATTAATAAATTTTATTATAAAAAAACCATTATTAAACTATTTTGGTGATAGTTTATTTTAAAATACTAATTCATTATGTCCAATATGGCAAGTCCTGCCGGCAAAAGACTATCTACTATCACCGAGCAAAGAGCATTCCATCTGCGAATATTTCCATTCAGGTATCTTTCCTTTATAATAACAACTATATAACGGAACTAAATTTTACTTGATGAGGAGCGGATTTTGGTTAAAAAAACACAGGGTTATCTTTTGATTGCTGCTGCCGGCACCCTTTGGGGTACGGTTGGTCTTTTTGTGACCAAACTATTGGAAGCTCAACTTTCTATACACAACATAGTTTTTTATAGAATGTTTTTTGCTTTTTTTGCTCTCTTCTTTTTTCTTTTCTTTACCAACAGAGGTAGTTTAAAAATTGACCGTTCCATCTTAAAGTATGTTATAGCTATAGGTTTAATAAGTCTCTGCTTATATAATTTTTGTTATTTCACTGCAATCCAGATGACCTCTGTTGCAACTGCAGTCACTCTGCTCTACACTGCTCCTCTCTTTATTGCCCTATTGGCCCGAGTTTTTTTTCATGAATTATTTACGAAAAATAAGGTACTCGCCTTACTCTTATGTGCGGTAGGGTGTTTTCTTACCGTTACCGGTGGTGATTGGAAGAATATGGGCTTCAATTCAGCCAGAACTCTAATGGGTCTTGCCGCGGGAATAACCTATGGCTCATTGACTATTTTCAGTAAGCCGATTGCTCACAAGTATCACCCCTATACAATTGTCTTCTATTCTCTCGGTTTTGGGATTCTCTTCTATTTACCCCTGGCACAGCCCATGGTTATATGGCAGTCAAATATTAGTGCCCTAACCTGGTTTTATCTCTTAGCTCTCAGTATCATTACTACCACTATTGCCCTTATTCTATATACCCATGGATTGTCTATGGGTGTAGAGGCATCTCAAGCCGGTATTATTAGTACAGTGGAAGTAGTGGTGTCAGTAATAGTATCCCGTTTCTTCTTTCAAGAACTACTCTGGGGCTGGAAATTAATAGGTATTCTAATGGTGATCGGGTCAGTAGTAATAGTTCAGATTGATACCCTTAGGGGACTAAAGGGAGGAATAAACTGCCATAAAAGTTGACTAAACAGTCATAAAAATAAGTATCCGGGTAATAAAAATCTTGCTGTTCCTATTTTGGATGTATTAGAACAAGTTTTTACAAAATAGTGTACTAAAATACTTTTCCACCCTATCCTCCAAAGCAGTAAGGGTTTTTTCTTTTAAAAATTGACCCATACCCTGCAGTGCTCCATCACTCCCGACACCAGTAATAAATATGTCAATCTCGCCTATGGTATCTCCCCACATTTCCGGACCTCATATTTTGTGATGTGCTTCCGGTTTTTGTGGCTAATGAATTGGTCAGTGGCAAAATACTTCTCCGGCTGCTCCCGAATTATCTCTCTCATCTTGCTAATGGCACTATAAAGGATTTCCTCAGCCTGCCTAACTATCAATTTCCCACAAAGCAGGGATACAGATATAATGACTTTATGCCATTCGGCACTATTCAGGTAATTTTAAGATAGATTGGGGGTGAATACTCTTATCTTCCCAGTCAATCTGTTTATTTTCCTTCATCATCTCTAAAGAACGATAGATTTCAGCCAATGAATATTGGCTGGGCATAGCATAGACTAATTCCTGGGCAGTTGCCTGCCCTTTTTCGGACAATAAATCCTTAAGCAATACAACAATTAATTCACTGACCTCTTTGTATTTACTTTTTTCTTCCGGTGGAAAGGTTTCTGAATATATCTTGCTCTTACTGGTATCGGAATATATTTCACACTGTTCCGAAGAGCCTTCATTTAATTTCTGATTCAATTTATGATCAATGCCGGATTGCCTTTCGATAATGGATTGTATCTGTTTCCTCACTTCTTTTAGTTCATCAGTTTTGGCATAAGATAAAAATGCTTCTTCTTTTTCCTGAGCTGTGCTGTTTCCTTTTCCTTTAGAACAGGCGGTTTCGTAAAAATACTGTGCTAAGTATTCTAAATTATCGATATTCTGTTTCACTTCTTTTAATAACAATTCGGTGTTTCTTTGGATTTGTTGAAACCATAAGTATGAAATAATTCCCAAAATAGATGCTATAACAACCATGACTATCGCTATTAAGGGTGCAATCTGTTGTATTACTAAAAAATTTTCCATTTTTTATTCTTTCTCAATTTCCTGCTCTTTAGTAAATTGGTCGGTGGAAAAAGTCTTTTCCCTAAAAACTATTTCTTCATTGAATAAAATTTTTGGTAATCTCTCTAAACGTGCGGTGCTCATTTTCAACCCTTTAGCCATTTCCGTAATTATCAAAGAGTATCTGTTATAAAATCGATAGGAGGTCAATAACAACCAGAAGACAAATAAACAGAATAGCATAGCCAGAAAAGATAGCATTATCACCATTAGACTTAAATAGTCCTCCATCTGCTTACCTCAGTAAACAATTATTATATTCCTAAATATTTACAAACTTCTGTCAAAAATGTGCCAATATCTTCTCGCACCACAACAGCAGCTCTATGGTCTAAATGAGTCTCCATATAATTTATAATAACCAATTCTCCCTGCCTTGCCAAGCTGTACTCAGGTAACAAATTTGCGGGAGAAACTTGTAATGATGAGCCAATCGCCAGAAACAGATCAGCCTTACTCGCCTCACCAACTGCTTCATTTAAATTGGAGAGCATTTCCCCAAATAAGACAACATCCGGTTTGAAAACACCTCCACAGTCACAAAAAGGAATTCTCCGGACACTGTTTTCTATTTTTTCTAACAAAAGCTCAGAAGATATTTTTTTACTGCACTTAGCACATAAGGCTTGAGACAAATTACCATGAATCTCCAACACATTTTGTGAGCCTGCTTTTTGATGTAAATTATCGATATTTTGGGTAATTAATTTTTTTAAATAACCGGCGGATTCTAAGCGAGTCAAGGCATAATGTGCCTGATTGGGACTGACTTTACTTAATTCCTCTATTCTAGGAACATAAAAATGATAGAACCGAGCCGGATTTTCTCGGAAAGCCTCAATACTGGTCACCTCAATGGGATTTACATTTTCCCATATGCCTTTACCGGGTGTGCGGAAATCCGGGATACCAGAGGCAGTACTTACGCCTGCCCCGGTTAAACATACTGTATACTTAGAATTTTTTAATAGAGCACTTACCTTTGTTATTTTTTGTTGCTCATTTGCTGACATAATATTATTGAGATACTTTAATCTCTCTATAACTCCTTTATCTTTTTTAATTTTTTATATTAAGCTGATTCTAAAAATATCGGTTGTTAATTTTTAAATTAGTATCTATCTATATTATTCCTTAAAAATAGTTTTTTAGACATTAAATCTAAAATTGACAATATCTCCATCTTTCATAAGATATCCTTTCCCTTCTACCTTAAACAGACCTTTTTCTTTGACTTTTTGCATAGAACCCCATTGTTTTAAATCATTAAAATTGACAATCTCAGCTCTAATAAAACCACGTTCCATATCGCTATGAACCTTTCCTGCTGCCTTAACTGCAACAGTACCTTGTCTAAGAGTCCAGGCTCTAATTTCATCTTTACCAATAGTAAAAAAGGAAATTAAACCCAAATGACTATAAATAGTTTGAATCAATCTGGTAATTCCACTCTCTTTAAAGCCAAGGTCTTCTAAGAATACCTGCCTTTCTTCCGGGGGTAACTCATTTATTTCCATCTCCATTTTACCGCAAATAGGTATGCTTACCATTTTGTGGGCCTCAACAAACCTATTATATTTATCCTGATGGGGAAATTCATTTTTTTGCAGCTGATTTTCATCAAGGTTAACTGCCACCACAATGGGCTTAAGACTGAAAAAACTAAAACCACTTATCTGTTTAAGTTCTTCTTCATTAAAAAACATACTTATCAAAAGGCTATCACTGCTCAAATGTTCTTTACATTTTTCTAAAGTCCGTTGTTCATTTTCTTCTAATATAGTTAATTTTCGTTTGGCATGTACCAGCCGGTCAATTCGGTTTTCCACTATTTCTAAATCTCTAAGAATAATCTCATAAACCAGGTTTTCTAGTTGAACGACCGGGTCAACATTCCCCGGGATGGATTGGTCTTCAAAAACTCGGATAACCATTAAGATAGCATCAGAATTTCTTATATCGGAAAATATTTCCTGTTTCGTTTTTTCAGGAAGGTCAGTGTCAATGCCGGGAATGTCAATTACTTCCATAGTAGCATAGGTAAGTTTTTTGCTCGGCTCTAAGGAATATAGGTAATCCAGTCTCTGGTCAATTACTTTGACCATACCGATATTTTTAGTCTTTGCCGACAGATAAGCATCAGTTTGCTTCTGCTGACTGGTAAGAAGATTAAAAATAGTAGTTTTGCCACTCAAAGGTATTCCTAAAATACCAATATTCATTCAAAACCCCTTTAGATTTATCGAGATAAGTAGAACAGAGAGAAATATTTAAATAAGCTCTTTCCCGCTGGTAGCCATAGCTAAATGGCCATATTTAATTCCTTTTATAGATTTTAGCTTGTCGGTCAGCCGAATTAAAGAATGTGCTTCCCCGTGAACAATTATTACTTCTAAACAATTATCGTGGTCTAAATGTATATGCTGTGTAGAGATAATCATATGATGGAAAGAATGCTGCAAGACAGTCAATTTTTGCACCAACCCTCTTTTGTGATGGTCATAAACGAGCGTTATAGTACCGGCAACTGTTTCATTCTGTACCCATTCTTTTTCTACTATATTCTCTCTTATTAAATCCCTGATTGCCTCAGATCGATTTTCATAGTTTTGCTCTTTCAGCCGTTGGTCAAATTTCTGTAATAACGTTTCTTCTAAAGAGATACTGAAGCGAACTAAATTTGACATATTTTTAACAATCCCATAATACTCTTAAAGTAATACTATTATAAGTAATAATAACACAGGAAATATACTATCGCAAGAATTTGTCTTAAATTTAACAATCTATGGCGGGTTGGCTATTCTAAATCTGTATGTGTTAGCTAGCCAATTTATTAATTGGTGCAAAGCATTAATAAAATGAAATACTTTTTATTAATGCTTTGTATAGTTGAACGGTACATGGCACCTTTTTGCTATCTTCTCAATACATAATTATAAATATAATTAAGTCGAAAATCACAAATTCTACTATTATATTAGTTTATTTCAGGATTTTACTTGCTCTTTTCCGATTTGATACCATTTGGCGTTGTTATCTTTTTGGCATATCTTAGAGCTTTTTTCTCACTGGGGAATATACGGTCCCCAATCAATATGGGTGGATAAACGTCTTTTCCTTTGTAAGACTGATAACCGAACCTAACCAGATAGGCGCCCTGATTTTCCAATACTTCACAGTAATCGTAATAATTTTTTCCGTTACTCATAGAATAAATACCTCTCATTTCCTTCCAACTCGCTATGGTTAGGTTAAGCTGGAGTAATTACAATTGCCATGCAATATTCAGAATTGGCAGTCAGATTCAGATTGTTAAATTGCTCATAAGACACAGTATAATGTTCTCCCAAAGTTGGATCATTGGTAAATATTTCTTTTTTCTCAGCGTCATACCCTATTACCACCCGGGCATGTGCCAGGGGGTCAGACTGTTTGTATTTCTGTATAGCTATTAAAGGTATCTGTTTAGACAAATACTCTTCAATCTGTTCCATAGTTAAAGTGGTAAAAGAGGCTTTAAACCCTAACTCTTTGGCTAGTCTAACCGTCTTATTAATATCTCCCAATCCATCCGGTTTAATAATTGTTTTGGCTAGTTCTGATTGAGTTATCTGAAGTCCAAAGAAATTTAAGGTCATGGCAGTCGAAGCAGGTAAACACCAGTTAACTCCGCCATATTTTTGAAAAGGAACGTCTAAATAGACTGAAGCGGATCTCGAATTATTTTCATTTTCAGGTAATATACCGCCAAGTGGATTACTGCTTTGATTATCAAAACCAGTTTCCGGTACAATCCCGCTGCAGGATGTTAAGAAAAGCACTGCTAAGATTATTGGAATCAACTTACCGATTTTTATTATTTTTGCCCAAACTCTCATTTTCTACTCCTTTATAGTTAGTTGAAAGGCAACAAAGTTCGGGCAAAATATAAAAAGGTGGCAATCTGGCGACCATTGTCATTTTTCAGACTTTAGGCCCAAAACTTTGCGTCCTATTCTTTCGAATAGTTTGCCTTTTTCAACCTTGATAATTCTATATTTTCATCAAACAAAAAGAAGTCGGCAACCTGGCAATCATAGCAATTTCTTGCTTTAGACCCAGTGTTTTGCGTCCTATTCTTTCGAATAGTTTGCCTTTTTCAACCTCTAGTTATTGTCTGTCTAATATTTTATTTTCAAATTGCAGAGGATGTTAATAAGGAAAGTCCTTCCCTTTAAAAGCCCCTGAAAGATAATTGTATAGTTTCAATTAAATCTTTGAGCAATGTAAAACTATAATACAATATTTTCATTTTACATTCTACCATATATTATTCCACAAAAAAATTTTTTTAGACATTATTTTTAAAAATATTTTTTATTTTGGTAATGCATAACCAAAGTTGCACTAAATTTGCTCTTTGACAATGGAAATCTGTTGATTCAGTAACCTCCTTAATAAGATAACAAGGTTCTCATTCCGATG
>JGI24709J26583_10002551_pt1 | contig 14937 bp, 20 predicted proteins | sample BioPla2DNA1_FD_26583 | JGI IMG/M metagenome (IMG submission 26583) | reverse complement strand
TGTTGAAAAAAGTTCACAGTGCGTGTATAATTAAAGTTGTTCAGAACATTTGTTCTGCGAAAGGAGATTTTTTAAAATGACATTGTATGAGCTTGGAACGCAGTATGTTGAACAATCAGTAAAAATTCGAGAGCAAATCAATGAGTTACGCCCAAAGCTTAAAACACTTTCTGGAAACGAGCTTTTAGAGCTACGCAGGAATCTTGCAATCCTTTATCAAATGTCGCTTGATTGCAGAAAAATTGGCGAGCATTTACAAGCCTATTATAGCTAGATTTTACCTAGAACAGACAACAATTTTATTTGCTTATTTGCCTTTTGCCTATTTAATTACGAACCAAAACGACACGAGTAATCCTTTAATATTTCTTTATCGATTATTTTAAAGTCCAGACGGTAAATAGGCAATTTGTAGTTAATCATTTTGCTTTTTAGCTTTAAACACGGGCAGTTAGTGTGTAATTTTATAGCTAGTAGTACTTTGATTTTATTATACAAGCATTTGCAATATTTTGTTGTTTTCATTCTAGTTTATTATATTTGCTCACCCACGACCCCCTTTCCATTACGGTATGGGGGTCGTTTTGTTTTATTTTCTATTTAATTTTAATTATAGATGGCGTATTTAATGTGTATGTAGTTTATATTATTACCACCTGTATTTTAAAATACCCCTAACAACAAACTTCACACATTGCAATGAATAAGAGCAGGGTGAATATGAATTATTAGCATTATAATAACTGGAATTTGTAAATTATTTTTTTATTTCTAAAACCTACTGCAACTCTAAAGTTTATTCCATCGTACTGGATGGGGGTCACGGGGGAAAACCGACTGAAAGGACGGCAGAGGGTTTCCCCCGTGTCGCCTTTCTTTGGTTCGTTTCTTTGGCGAGCAAAGAAATGAATGGGATAGCGAGAGCAAAAAGGGGAACAATAGCAAAAAAACGAATGAGAATAAAGTAAAGAATATCGTAAAACTATTAAACAACCGATAACTGAATTTTTAATTCAAACATTAAAAATGCGTAGCTAAATTTTAGCCACGCATTTTTTATAAGCAATTTTGCTCAATATACTTTGCAAGTCCATCATTTTCCACATCATCACAAACGACCGTCGCAAGCTCTTTTAGCCCCCTCATTGAGTTGCCCATCGCAACCCCAGTGCCTGCATAATCAAACATTGAGCTGTCATTTAGGGAATCTCCAAACGCTATAATTTCCTGTTTTTCTATTCCATGTATTTCTGCAATTCTTCCGATAGCACTCCCCTTGCTAACACCCTTTTTAGTGACATTTAGCAAGTGCCTATCACAAAGCCCCACCTCAAAACGATTGTCAAACTTACTTTGTGCAAGCCTTGTCAAGAGGCTCACTTTCATAGGAATATAGGAGCCTACGATAACTTGCGAGACATCAACATCATCACACTCATAAATTAATTTTGTTTTTGATTTGTGTAACAGATAATCAATCGTGCTTATGCAAACCTTTGTAAAATAGTCATCATTTTCAGCCATCATCATATCATCTGACGCCAAAAATATATGAGAAGATTTTTTATCAAAAAACTTTAAAACCTCTCTTACCTCTTCGTTTGAAAAAAGGCTTTGAAAAATCACGCTATCATCACTAAGATTTCTAACGCTTGCACCTTGGCTAGATATTATTTCATCATAAAGTCCTAAATCTTTTGCAATTTTTGATATTCCTATGTACGGCCTTGTCGTGCAAATTACAAACCTGCCTCCATTATTTATATAATTCTTTATTGCCTGCTTAGTTCGTTTTGTTACCACTTTTTCTTTGTTACAAAGTGTGTTGTCATAATCTGAGACAATCATCTTATATTTCATTATTTTATCACCTAATACAAAATACTTATATACTATTATCTCATTTTTAATATTAAAATCAAGTAAACAATTTATGTATAATTTTGTCCCTGCATATTTAAACACAGGGACAAGGGCTATCTAAATGCAATGTAGCAATAATCTACAGCCATCTCATTCAGCTTTGGGTTGATGCCATTTACCACGTGTGGTGAGCCATAATACGCTTTAAATCCAACATCAGTTATATCAAGCCCTATAGAGCTTACATGTTCGGTTGCAATTGCAAAATTACATTCAGTAGAATTTATCATACTAAGCGGTTTATCAGCTGTAAAAACCATTACAAACCTTGGCTTAAATCCAACCTGAATATTTTTTTCTGCAACACCTGTTCCAAAATAAACGCCAACAATAAAGTTTTTATTCCATTTTTCTCTTTCCTGCTCTGTTATATGAGATACTCTGTCAAGAAGATGTTTACCACATTTGTCGTCAATTATTTTATTATCCAAATTAAAATCAATTCTTTTTGGAGTGTCTGTTCCTGTCCACTGGCTAAGCCCCAAATTAACTGTACTACCTGTTACTCCCATATTTTTTCCTCCTATTTTTATTCAAAATTCTCTAAACTGTCAAATGTTAAATCAAGCCTATCAAGATATGCAAATCCCTTGTTTGCCTTGTCAATTTTGTTCCATGTTATTGGCCCAATGTTTGAGCGAATTTCTAAATGCGCTGGAATTTCACTTCGAACGACATTCAAAACCTTGCTAAGATTTTCGATAGTCGCATCTTTTTGTGACGCAAAAGTAATAATCACTCTACCTTTTTCAAAATCTTCTACAACGCTAACATCAAGCTTTGTTTCTTGTAAAATTTCATTTATCCTATTTGGATTCCACTGCCCACGAATAACGCAGTTTCTTTTTATTATTTTTTCTCTTCTTTGGTTTATTGAGCCTTCTGGTTCAATTTTCATTAGCTCTTCCCGAAGGCTTAGCCCAAAATCCTGGGAAGTTTGTATAAATCCTTCTTCAAATGTTTTTTGTATTTGCTCTTTTACAAGGTCTATTCCATAAGCATATGCAACGAGCTCTGCTTTGATTATTGAATTGTCCTCGATTTTATAAATGCCCAGAGGTGATAAAATACTTTCTAATTGATCTAGTATATCTTCTACCATTTTACCCCTCCTTTATAACCTATCCAGAACATAAATCTCTGTATCACAAAATCTATTTTGTCTGCTAATTTTTGTATCCCCAGTAGGACTCGCAACTTCATAGTTTTCAATACCTTCAATGCCATAAAGAATGCGATGCAACTGTGAGCATCTCACGTTTTCTCCAACATCCAAAGAACTAGCATATTCTGTGAGTTCCGCTTTTGCTTGCTCTATAACGTCCTTGGCTTTGTAGTCTTTTTTAGGCCTTATATTCACAACAATCATATCCGCTGAATAATCGCAAATAAAAGCTTTTACATCCACTCCTATTTCCCTGGCAATTTCAAAAGCTTCATTTAGCTCCTCAATTATTTCATCTATGTCTTCATAATCCTCTTCAGTTGTATCAATAAACACATCAACAGTACCAGGACCTCTAACCGAACTTATTGCATTTGCAGCAATAACCCTCGGATTTTGCATTGCAATTTCTTTGTAGTATTGTAAATTCGCACCATTTGACATTTGTGAATAGCTTTCGATTAATCTTCGCCGCAGCAAATAATCATTTTCCTGTTCATAGCCACCTGTTAGAGCAGTTATGTTACAAACAGAGGTAATTTCCTGTGGTGGATTTACAAGCATTGTAATTGTCTGTATGGCGGCGTTGCCTTTTCTGCCACTGTTTACAGCCTCAATCGGAACATCAACTTGAGTTTGCCCATGCAAGAGAATTGCCTGAGCTGTTGTAACATATCTTTGGTTATCATCACCCGAAATTGCACAAACCGTACCTTCTGGTATTGTTATATCTTCGTGCTCTTCAAAGGTTGTAAAAAATCGTGCTGTACCGTGCGCCTTTGTTGCCTCTCGTCTTGAAATTCCACGAATTTGTGCGTGCATATCAAGATATTCCCCAGTAGCGGATTGCAAAAATACTTGTCTAGAAATAAAACTTATATCTGCACTTTGGGAATAAAGCTGACCCGCAAGCAATCTAAGTCTTATACCGATGTCACTTGCATCATCTGCCTCAAATCCACTTTCTTGCCTAAATTTTTCTTTCATTTGCCCTAATATTTCATCATAAGTCAATGCTTTTATCATATCTTTATCATCACTTCCTGTGTGTTTCCATCAATTAGTAATAAAACCTTAACTGCATTTATCTCTTTATTCTCTCCGTGCTCAATCTGTGCAGAATACACGCTAATTTGAGGTTGATTTTTCAACGCCTCTTGAGCCATAGAAAGTGCAATAGAATTTTTTGCATCTAACTTGCTATTCTTCAATTCAAAAAATCTACTACCAAGCTCTTTGTCGTGTAAAAAACTCCCCCTAGGAATACTAAGGCAAAAAATCGCCCTTTGTAAAAGCTCTTGCGTGTCACTAATTTGTATAGGCAAGCCGTTTGCAGATACCGCAAAATCACCTTGCTCAATCAATGTATCCATATCATTCCTCCACTTCGATTATCTTTCCATCTTTTGTAATCCTAAGCCCATTGAGCAAAATATCGCCATCGTTTTTCAGCAAAATATAAGCACCGCCTTGAGAAAACAATCTAAGTTCGCCCGATTGAACCTGTCTGCTATCACAAAGAGTGCCTGTACAAACAGAGCCTATCTCACTGTCTAAAATAAGTACCTGTGTCCCCATTGGTGGAACACTGCAAACACCGTAGGGAGCATAGCTAGACAGGCTTCTATGCTCCTCTGAGCCAGTTGTACAAACCACATTTTTGTCCGACATTGTAACCTTTGCCGATGTTGCGTTTATAACCTTTTCTTTTTGAACCAATTGTTTTGTAAGCCACATAAAAATACCTCCGTTAAAAATGCTCTTTGGGTCTTAGTATCACATTGCAATGCATCCCAAGGTTTGAAATAATATGTTCAATGTGAAAAATCCTAAAATCTTTATATTCACCAAGTCGCTTATCATAAAAACTTGCAAGCGCACCCACTTTTAAAAAGCAGTCAAAAGGGACTAAAAGCTCCACTTCACAGCTACCTGAAAGACTTTTTTTAAACTCTCTTTGTAGCCTATACTGTCTCTCCCATTTTTGCGAGCCTGATAAATTAAGATACCTCTTTATTGTTATTTTTCTTTTCTTTGCATTTTCATCAATTTGCAATCCTGTATACCCCTGAGATGGGTCAACTTTATAAAGCATCTGCCCAATAACACCATATCTTTTATATTTTACTTGCGCTGAAAAATATCTGCAGTTACCTTTTGATTCGTTGCTAAAAACAATTGGAGTTTCGTTTGGAACATTATGTCTTGTATCTAAATATCCATCTTTTGTTATTTTAGGCGATACATTTAAAACGCATTTACAAAACTCATCCACAACAGCCCAATGACAAGTACCCTTTGAAACTGTAAAATTGCCCTGACAAATTCCAGACCCCAAAACGCCCTTAATTCCAAAAGGCTCCAGATGATTTTTATAAATATCTTCCACGGACGGCCTAATATATGTCACCGGCAAAGCTTCATTATCAATCAAAGGTGCGTTTGATCTTGCACTAATTTTTATTTTAACGCCACTTGAATCGCATATTGTACTTTGCTCATCAACATAGCCATCAAAAACTACTTCCCCATTGTTTTTTACTATAATTTTCTCAAGCTCTTCTAGTGGCCAAAAAATACAAAAAACAACAAACAAACTGCTTGCGGGAGTATCAAAGCTCTCGCAAAGCTCCATTTGAATAGGACTTGAAAAACAAATTGTCTGCCCACTTACAGTTACGCCTTCAATTTTCATAGCACCCTCACCCTGTCACCATTTTTTACATCCCACGGATTCGAAATACACTCGTTTTTCTCTAAAATTTCTTCAATTGCCACATCATAAATGTTTGCAACTTTCCACAAATTTTCCTTATCTTTTATCGTATGATACCTTTCAAAATCTTGCGACAATACTCTTTTTTGAGGAACTTGAACAAACTCAAAACTGTACGAAATCATATCCTCAAAGCTGTCAAGGCTCTTTACAAGCTTTGTCATAATCGCCATCATAGGCTGAGTCCCTGAGATAAAAAGAGGACCTGCACCACCTCGCAAAAACAACGCAAGCAGCCTTTCAAAATCCTGTTTTGAATTTTTACCAACAAGCTCCCCTTGCCCGCTCACAACCAAAGGTCTAACACCAAACTCCTGTAGCTCAAAAGAATCAAACGGCACTGCAATTTGCTTTAAATTTGCAGCGGCCTTTATTTCTATTTTTTGTGGATTTACTAAAAACTCAAAATCCTTAAATCGCATTGGAACATTATTCATTTTTTCTCCCACCTTTAAAGTCTTGTAGGATATCGCCTTGCAAGGCGTTCTGCCTCGTCTGACAAATTTTTAAGTAGCTCATAGCTATTTTGTTCTTCTTGTGTTTCGTTCATTTTAAACCTCCGTTATATTAAGAAAAGGGCTTGTAATAACCACAGTTTGAATAACTGATTTTCCACTTTTTATATGCTCACAAACCTCTGACCACTCACAATGCAAAAAGCTGTGTATTTTTCCCTGTTTTTTTATTTCAACATCAAAATCGCTAAATGTTAAAAAATCAAAATCCTGAGTTGCTGTTGCAACTTTTAAAAGAGTTAAATTGTATTGCTTTGCGCCAACTGCCACAGCACACGCCTGGCCCTCTCCATTCGAGCTTATAAGCTTTGTGTTTCTTGTAGTTTTTATCAAACATTCTTGTGCAAAAGCAACCTTTTTACCATTTAGCAAAATCTCAACTTCCTGCGAGGATAGTTTCACTTGCTCTGTGCTAATAGGCAACTCAAACCACCGCCCTTAAAATGCTTGTATTTATATCAATAACTCCATAAAGTTCGTACGCACCCGTCTCTTTGTTTATTTTAATATTGCCAACACTGCAATTTGTAACATCATAGCTTGATTCAAAGCATAAATATTCAAGCACATCTTGCATAACGCTAAAGCACTTAGTAGAATTTGAAACAAACGGAACGCAAACAATAACTTCCATTTGAACCACTGCATTTTTCTCATCTGCTTCGCCAATATGGCTGCTACCAATATTTATTTTATTAATACCAACCGAAATAATAGTTCTAGTCAGTGGAACAGGCTTTAATATGCTTGGGTATTTTGTTATAAAACTGATTTTTTCAAACTTGTTATTTTCTTTTAGTTCGTCACAAAACCCTTCTAAAAACTCAAGAATATTCTTCATAATCTATCTCCTCAAACTTTTTTAAAACAGCCCAAACATAAATAAAATTGTTGCCTAAAAACATTTTTTCAGCCTTACAAATATAGTATTTTGTCTTGTCAATATCTTCGAGCCAAGCATCCTTTGGCAATGCGCACAAATTATGATTTGTAGGTCCTATGTATAAATAATAGTCAGACCCAGAAAACCCAATGTTTGTTTGAATACCCTCAAAATATGTCCGATTTTTGCTTTTCAACGGCTGTAAAAAGGCAGTGTATTTTCCACTTGTCCAACCATCATCCATACGCAAACAAACATCTCTTCCAAACTGTTTTATCATTGTATTTACACTGTTCATATTTCCACCTGCTTAAAAACAAAACCATCATCCTCAAAAAAGGGCGTCGCTGCAATCAGTGCGTCTTTTTTTATTTTTTGAACAGCGTCCATAACACAATTCACACTTTTTGTAACGGTAACATCGCCCGCTTTAAACTGTATAACGCCACCATCCTCCAAACATTTAAGCAACATATATCTGTAATATGCCGTTGTTGCAGCAGCATAAATTACTGCGGGATTTGCCTCATCTGATGCACACCTTAGCTTCTCTGAAAATTCAACAGCCACCTCTGCGCAAAGGGGCAAACAAGTTGCCGCCCCTTCGCTATCAAGGGTTGTAATCTCGCAAAGACGGTTATAAACTGAGCTTGCGTTAATCATTTTGTATCCCCTTATAAAAATTAGTTTTTTGCCTGTGTTGTAAGAATTTTTGTAGCACCTGTAAATATTTTTGAAAAGCCAGTGGTGCAAGTAATTGATGCCCTCTCAAGCTGACGGTCAATCAATTTGTCATAATCTGTAACAATTCCACCCGCCTCAACTTTTTCTAAAGCGCAGTCCTTATCAAGTCCGATAATGCAACTTTCATCCATCTTTTTAGACTTAATAAGCTGTGCGCCAAGTGGGGTTACAAGCTTGCCCGTAGCGTGAAAATTAAGCCCCGCCGCCGCGTCTTTAAACTCAGAAAATCCAAGTAGTGTTGGCATATTATCGCCCTTAGTAATCATCGTAGTCATATTGTATTGACCCATAGAATTCCAAAGAGCTACAAGGTCGTCATAGCTTAGCTTTCCTGCATCCTTTGTATGTATTTTGTCTGTTTTATCCATTAGTGCGTCAATTGCATCCTCAAGTTGAGATGAGGCAATTTGTGCGCCAATTTGCTTTAGCATAACAGTAAACAAATCAAGTCTTTGAAACCTAATTGTTTCATAAGACGCAACAACCATTCGACCCCTTTTGCGAAGTGTTACAAGCTCGTTGCTTGGAGAAATAACAGTTTGCGGAATAAAAGACCCTTGCGTTACTCTTTTAAGCTCTGTTTCGTCCTCTTTCATATCAGATGTAATAGCACGATAGTCTGGGCAATTAATTTGTGTAGTTGTCGCAACAATCTGTGACAAAACATCAGCACTATCCATTCCCTGTCTTACTGCTCGTGCAACATATTCAGGAAACAAAGTGGCACTGTCAGATGTTTTAAAAAACTTTTCAACAACATCACTGCCGTGTCCCCCAACACGAATATCAAAACGCTTGAGTTGTCGCTCAAAAGCGTCAAGACCTTCAAGATTTGTACCTACATAGTTTTCAGATGGGTCAAGCTCTTCAAGAGCCTTTGAAAAACCCCCACTTGTTGAATAAAGTCCTTTTTCAAGTCTTAAATTATCATAATTTGGCATAAAATTTCCTCCTAATTTTAAATTAAAAATCCTACTGTTTTTAGCGATGTGTCAACATTTAGCACAAGGTATTGCCTAGCCGAAGACAACACTTTAACCCCACCCGCTCCATCACTTGCAAGATTGCAATATCCAACACTTGGAGCAGCGTCCGAGTAAGAGGCACGCACATATCCAGACAATTGAACAGTTGCAAAGTCATCACTCTCTTTGCATTTTAAAACACCGCAAAAGTCATTGCCTGCAGAGCAGTTTGTCACCTTATTGTTGGCACTCATTTTTACAACATCACCAAGTTTTGCATTCCCTGCAAATTCAAATGTTGATGCATTGTCGTTATAACCGTTAAAAGAAATACTCATATTTTCCTCCTAAATTTACATTTTAAATTCTGAATTTATTGTTTTGTTACTTTGTTTTTGTGGAACTAGCTGAATTGTTGGTGGAATTGCTTGTGCCATTTTTTCTGCAAAAGCAGATTTTAGCAAAGCAAGCTCACTAGCACTTGCACGCGACAAAACATTTTCAACTGTTTTCATTTCCACATTTGGCATTGTTGTTGCGCACATTTTTAAAACATCACAACGCAAAGAGTCTTTATAAAACTGACCATCCTTTGCTTGCTGTTTTAGCTCATTTATCTCACCCTTTAAAACATCTAACTCATCCCTTGTAATCATAAAATCATCGTCCATAGATTTTACCTTTTCTATAACACTTCTCACCTTTTGTTCTCCTTTCACCTTAGACGCACCAAAAGACTTTGTAACTCCCGCACCAACCTGTGCCGGAACCGCAACAAAAGACCATTCATATGCATCTGTTGGATTCCCTAAAACACCGTGACAAACTTCATTTTTATACTTTTCTCCAATTTTGTGGCTACACCTGTTTTGCCTCAAATCCTGCCCACAAACAGAACACTTAACCGAAGATACAGCACACCCAACACTAACCTCTTTTTTAATGCCTGCATCAATTTCAGCAATCAAATCCTGATTTTTTTGTGTCCTTGCCATATATGCCCTAGCAACAAGCTTTGTATAATTTTCTCCTACCCTTGTTTTTTTCAAAAGGTCTGTTTCAATTCTTGTTTCAAAAATCCTTGCCACTTGATTGTTTGCCTGCATATTATGGTCTAAAATTCCTGTTTTTCCCACAAACATCGGGGCAAGCAAATTCAAGGCATCAACGCTAAATCGCTCAAAATCCCTGTCAATTTCATTGTCACAAAGCACCACATTAAACACATATACGCTTTCTTGTGTCTGTGTTTTTCGAGCAAGACTGTTTATTTTTTCAAGGTCTTTTTCACTAATCGTAGAACCGTCTAAACTACATAAAAAGTCTTTTTTAATTTTGCTCATCTCCGTTAATATTAATATTTTTAGTTTCCATTTCTATTTTTTCTGCCTGTGCATTATAAAGACGTGTCTTAGACACTTCAATTCCATCTTGAAGAGTAATCTCGTTCCAGCAAATTTCAAAGTTATTATCAAGCCCCTCAAAACGCAAAAATGTATCGCATATTTTAAAAACAATAGGGGTCAAAATCCTTCTATAAGCCTCAAGCTCACTCTTTAAAACATCAGCCTGTTGTGACGACATCCTCTCAGTTGCCGACCAGCTAAGACCTAACATAAATGGTGGCAGTCCCGTTTTTGCAACAATTTGCTCTAAAAGCTGTCTTACAGGCACTTGGCTGTCCAAGATTTGATTATCAGCGCCAATCGCTTTTATCTGAACATCTCCGACGGCGACAAAGTCCTTAACCGCACCATCGCCGTGCATTGCCTCTCCCCACTCTTTTGCAACTTGCATTGCACGCTGTTTTGCATATGCCCTGTCCATTGCATCGTTTTGTGGCTTGTATGTAACTGCAAAACGCACATTGCCAACCCGTTCCCAGTTAAGCCCAATAGTGTTATATATCTTTAGCAAAACAGAGCTTACAAAAGGCAACCCACGCAGCAAAGAGTTTCCAGAAAGCTTTCCGGCTTGCGGATTTAAAAGAGATAGCAAAACAAGGTCTTGATATTTCACAGGAACAGGTGTTCCACCGTTTGAGTTGCAAATTTTTATATCCAGAGGATTTTCCCCCTGCATAAGCTCAACACAAGACAAGTCTGCATTATATAATGCACAAACTCTGCCATTGACTGTTATAATTTCTCCAACAGCCGTACCAAATGTCAAAAGCTGTTCAAAATAGCTAGAAATAAAAGCATCAATACCAAAGCTCGTACCATTGACATTAACCGTTGCCAAAAACTCATCTAGCTTTTTTTGCGAATTTTTATTTTGACATTTAACGCTAAACCCGCCAATAAGCCTTACAAGTTTAAAAATCGCCGCATCAATAATCGGCACTGCCTCACGCAAAGCAATATATAACTGTGACTGACAATCTAAAAGTGGCGTATAATTTTCAATAACCTTAAATGGATGAGAATTCGACCTGCCCGTTTGAACAACGCTACTTGAGAACTCACTTTCTTTCTCTCTTTTTTTAATAAGTCCCACTTACATTCCTCCTTTTTATTTATATTTTAAAAAACCTAAAATTTTATTGTCGCAAGGCAGCAATGCAAGCAAATCCCATTTCATCATCCTGTGGCAACGATGATACAAAGTATCGAATATCGTCCATTGCGTGGTCATTTTCTTTTCTCGGAACATCGCCAGACGCCTTGTCATTCCAGCGATAAAGTGAAAACTCCTTTATCGTATCAACACAAACATCACAAATTTTAATTTTGCCACTTTTTAAGGCATCACTTACCTTTCTAATGCCATCCTGAACATCATTTTTTGCTGGAGTTACACAAAATTTTTCGTGCCGTCTAATGCACTCAATAAAACTTGCAGCCGAAGGGTCAACAAATATAGTTGTTATTTCGCATTCACCCGCCAGATTTTCAAGCTCAATATAATATTCTTCGTCTGTTTTTTGCTCGCCCATTTCTCTTGAGTTAAAATAATATTCTCGCAGCCTGTACCAAACATCGTCATGCCTACCCCAAAGTCCAAAAGACGCAGGATTCACCGTTCCATAGTCGCAAGAAATATAATATTCCTCACAAACCTTCGTTGGAGGCTTTGCAATATTTGCACTACTAAAAAATGGATAAACAAGCCCCTGTGCCGCCACCCACTTGCCAAGCACAAATCGTTCATAAAAAGCACCACTGTAAAGAGATTTGTATCTACTTATAATCTCTTTAGAAAGCGACGGATTGTCCTCCATTAAAAAATGAAGATAAAGGCAGTTTTTGTGCTTTGCTTTTTTAATCCATTCGTCAAAAAACCAGTGGTGAGGATTTTCAGGATTGCAGTTAAACCAAAATTTAGAACCCTCAAGAGAGCATCTAGCAAGAGCCTGTTCAACAAAAGACCGAGGCATCAAAGCCACCTCATCAAGCAAAACTCCGCCTAGCGTCATTCCTTGAATTAAAGAGGCACTTGACTCATCCTTTCCCCCAAAGATATAAAATCTGTTTGTTCGCCCATTTTTAGAAATCTCAATAACATTTTTTGAAACCTTGTGTTCACACACAAACCCAAGTTCCCTGAGCTGTGGCAAAATCGGTGTAACAACATTTCGTTTAAGTGATGCTATTGTCTTTCCACAAATTGCAAAAGAAGTGTCCTCAAAGCGATAAAAAGCCCATAAAACAAAAGATATTGACATACAAAGAGTTTTTCCACTCCTTACAGCACCGTCACAAATTATTGCGTCCTTATTTTTATGTGGACTTTGGTCGCACCACCAAGTCAAAACAGATAACTGCTTTTGTGAAAATGGAACAAACTGTGTTTTACTCAATATCATCTTCCTTTTCAACTATTGATAATGCCTTTGCACTTTTTTCGAGCGCTTCATAAAACGGCATAACCTCCCTATCATCTTGTTCACAGCAAATTACAAATAGTTTTTCGAGTGCCTTTTGCCGGTCAAAAAACTTTATCTCTATACCACCTGTTTTTGGTTTTTTAATATCCGAAACATTAAATAAGTCAAGCGAATTTATCTGTTCGTCATCCATTTCATCAAGCTTGTATAAAAGTTTTATTGCATCATTTCCAGAGCCAAAAGCAAGCCTTCGAAGTCCCGCACAAACTTCTGCGTTTGTTGCATACTTTTCTTTATCAAGTCGTCCAACTTCTGCTTGAATTTTAGAGTTCGACAGCAATTTTTCTGCCGTCTTTTCTAAAAAAAGCGTGTACCCTGCTCTTGCCGCTGCCTCCTTGCCATTTCGTGTTTTGCTATAAATTGTGCAAAAAAGTTGCTCCTTTTGAGATAAGCCGTTCAATGATTTTCCTCCTTTTAAAAATAAACAAATCAAATTTAAAAATATTCAATTTGCTAAAAGCTTTAAAACTGCCTTTCACCAATAGGCAAAAAAATGCCGTTTGTCGCGTGATGTGTGCAACAAACAGCCAAAAACATTATTTTGTTTACAGATTGTTCATACTTGTATGGCTTTTTCCTATAAAAAGCAAAAAAATCGGGACAAGGCAAAACCCCGTCCCAAAACTTTTATTCTAACAACTTAACCTAGTTCAACACTTTTTGCAGGAACAATAGCTTTCTCGCTCGGCTTGTGCGTAATCTTTACCGCATCACCAACATTTAAAATTATCGCCATCTCTCTGTCGTTTGCAAAAACTGGTTGATAGTCAAAAACCGTAACTTAATATAAAAATCGGGACAAGGCAAAACCCCGTCCCAAAACTTTTATTCTAACAAATTAACTTAGTTCAATACTTTTTGCAGAAACAATAGCTTTCTCGCTCGGCTTGTGCGTAATCTTTACCACATCACCGACATTTAAAATTATCGCCATCTCTCTGTCGCTTGCAAAAACTGGTTGATAATCAAAAACCGTAACTTAATATAAAAATCGGGACAAGGCAAAACCCTGTCCCAAAATTTTTATTCTAACAAATTAACCTAGTTCAATACTTTTTGCAGGAACAATAGCTTTCTCGCTCGGCTTGTGCATAATCTTTACCGCATCACCAACATTTAAAATTATTGCCATCTCACTATCGCTTGCACTAATTGAATAATAGATAGAAGCCTCTGCAAGCTTTATATAATAAATGCTGTTACCGTTCACAACTGCCGATTTTATATCTGCAATTGTACCTGAAACCTCTACTTGTTGCTTGTCCTGTTTCTCAACCTCTTCTAACGGTGCAACATCAATAATAATTCCCTTTTCCCTCAGCAAATCTGCATAGTTCTTAGAACATTCCACAAGTGAATTTCCCGTTGCAACCACTTGATATTGCTCCACATTTACCATTGCATATTGTTTTACAAGGTTTGATTTATCTTTAAGTGCCATAAAATAAGTTGGCTCTCCACTAATATTTAGCAGTAGCGGAAAAGTTGCCTTATAATTATATTGCTGAACCACACCCTGGGCAGAATCCGCCGCAGAAATTTCTTTAGCACCAGCAATCGAATAATAGTTTGCCTCTTTAGTTCTTTGATTTATCAAAACAAAACCAACAATAGATTGGTCATCCGTCACCGAAGTAACACCAGTATAAAGATAAACATCATCATCAAGAGCCAAATAATTATAACCCTCTGTTGTCACCTTAACACCACGCTGACCAATAATCGAGTTCCAAAAACCCTTTTGATATTGACCAAAATAGTCATATTGTTCAATAAGCAAATCCGATGAATACACCCTGTCTATCCATTGCAGTTCTTTTTTAGTATTGGTATCTTCAACAGAATAATAAGTGCACTCGCCAGTAACCGCGTGTACCAAAACTGCCCCAACAATATCCTTGCCACCAAAAAGCCCAATTTTTTTCTCAACTCTTGGGCATACCCAGTACGGCTCACCATTTTCGTCAATTTCAAAAACAGGCTCGTCAAACATATAGGTTGGATAATTAAATCTAAGATGGCGAATTAAATATCTATTAAAATATTCACAAGTTGAGTATTTCATACCCTCTTTAAG
>JGI24709J26583_10002544_pt1 | contig 14966 bp, 17 predicted proteins | sample BioPla2DNA1_FD_26583 | JGI IMG/M metagenome (IMG submission 26583) | reverse complement strand
AAATTATGGATTGAAGATGATGGCTTAGATATTGAATATACAACTAATAAAAGAGTCGGGATTGATTATGCTACTGACTATTATAAAAACATAGATTGGCGNTTTATANTGAAAAAATAGAGGTTAACCCTCTATTTTTGAATCATATTTAATAAGTTTATTTTAAAAATATCTTTTTCTGTATTCTGTTTAGAAATCATAACGCCTTTATAAGTGATTAGTTCTGATTGATGACCTTCACTCAAAATGTTTTTTGGTGTGATTCTATCTAACATAATTACATTTTTATCTTTATAAACTAAATAATATAAATTAATATCACCATGAACTTTTTCAAACATTATATCAGTTGGTAATTTCAACTCATAAGTTACAGTATTATTATCTTGATTTGTTGAAACGATTTTCCCTAAAAACTTACCTTCTTTTAATGAGGGGTAATATTCTAAGTGCAATTTCTTATAAGCTAGCATATTATATTTTTTTAAAGCATTTTCAAGTTTTCTAAATTCGTTTTCATTAATATAATCAAATATATAATTTTCACCCATTTAAACTACCTCCTGACTTTTCTATCCTACTATTTTATAATAACATTGATTTTCATTATTGTCAAACAAAAAAGATGAAATAAATTTCATCTTTACAGTTGTTTTATTAGATAAATTTCGTTTTTCCTAATTCAACTTCATTTGCATTATTCATACTATCTGACAATACACTTCTCAATGTTTTCAAAGCAGCTAGATTGCGATTAGTCTCATTACTACCAACAATTATTTCTACCTCGTTACCATTTTCATCATATATCTTGCCATCTTTTTCATAATATCCAGGAAGAAGTTCAATTTCTTCTTTTATTTTAGTGTCATTAGGTTTTTCTGTAGGNTTTTCAGTTGGTTTTTCAGTTGGTTTTGATTGTTTTTCTATTTCTAGTCGAACTTTTTCACCTTCATTGTAAGCGTTTTTATAAGACTTTTTATATTCTTCAATATAAGCATTAATATAATTTTTATCATCATGATTTACATTAACACCGTCATTATATTTATTGCCACTATATCCATCTTGATAACCTTTTGTATCTCCAGCAGCAAAACCATTTTCTTTACCACTTTTAATCATCATCGCTTCTAATTCCTTATTAGCTTCTTTATCAGGTATAATCTCTTCTTTATGATTGATAGGTCCTTCTGCTAATTTTTTACCTTCATTATATCCTTCAGCGTAATATTTTTTGTAATTAGAACGATAAGCATCAGCATATATCTTATCAGATTTACTTAAATCAATACGAGGTGTATCATTGAATTTTTTATTTTCAGAACCATCTTGATAACCATTTTCGTTACCAGCTTGCGCTCCTTCTTGTACACCCTTAACTCTTAATTCTTCATTTTGATTTTTCTTTCTAACATCTTCTAATAAATCTTTATTAGGTGTTACTTCACCATTAGCAGGTAAATGAACTTCTTTTTTACCTGTTTTAGGATTTGTTACTATATGTTTTTCTTGTTCTTTAGTAATTGTTTTTCCTTTAGAAGTTTGAGGCTTAGAATCAATAATTGCTTGTTCACTACTTGGATTGTCAATCTTAACTAATCCCTTTTCATTTACAAGATCTTGAATAGCCATTTCAATTTCAAGACTTCTTAAAGCAACTCTTACATCTTGTTGACTTTTATCTTCTTGTAACATCAATTGAATCATCATTTCCATTTTTTCTTCTAATGTTTTTCTAACCACTGTTTTTTGATCATTCCATACTGAAATACCAGTAGTTTCAGATGCCAAATCACAATTAACACCGTTACTTGGATACATTATATTAGCAATATCTTTACTTGGAACAGTCCAACTATGATTGTTTGTCAATTCCCAAGTTGCTAATAATAATTTCATTCTAGTTAAATTACTTGAAGCAGTAACAGTATCATGTTTATTTGTAACAAATTCATTGTATAAATACTCATTTATACTATCTGCTGTTTCTTTTTGAGTATCAGCACTAGCTACATTATAAGTTGCTAATAGTTTTTGGAAATCAGCTAACTCATTTGCAGATTTTGTATCAGCCACTAAATTATCAATATTAATAATTGTATCTGGCGTTACAGTAATTGCATCTTCTAATAATGCATTATTAACAAAATCATAATTTTCCATTATAGTAGTCGCTGTTTTAGTATCATCTAACAATCTATAATATTCAATAGGTGAAATATCATCAATATTAGTTACTGTATACCAGTCCATCCATTGTTCAATTGTTAAATCTCCTAATCCTTTAGCAGCAGCATCAACATAAACATCAGCAATACGATTTATTAATTCTTGCTCACTATTAGGATCAAAAGATAAATGTGGACCAATTTCTTTTTGAGCTTCTTCCATTATTTTATCAATATTGTCATTATCGTTAGTTGTAATTATATCTGAATCCTTATTTAGTTTGCAACCTTTTTGTGAAACTAGGATACCAACAAGGGCACCACCAATAACCAAGTTTCTCACTCTTTTTTTGGTTGATGGCTTTGCTGCATATTCTTTTAATTTTTTCGCTATTAAAATTCTTTTTAAATTGATAGCATTTATTGCGTCAATTGTTTTATTTTCTATTTTTTCAATACCTTTAGATAACCTCATTTGAGTGCACCTCCCCTATTTAATCTTTCTGTTTCCGGTGTAATTATAACCATTATTTAATAACTTAGTATCGTTATAATTACTCCATTTTATATCAGTAGAACCAGCAACAATAGTTCTAGTTCTAAATTGATAATAATTCACAGGAACTTTAACACGACCATAAACTGGTGATGTTGTTGTTTCTGTTTTATATTTAGTAACCTTCTTGTTAATATAAATTGGTGTTACTGTTACATTTCCATATTCTAAACAAGTTTTTACACCTTGTTTAACCACATAAGATTCTCTAGTATAAACTTTATAATTAGAGTAAACAGTATTACATCCTGTTTTACAATCAAGTGAGTCTCCACTAGAATTAGCAACTCTTACATATTGAGTAGTTGCAGTATCTTTTGGTGGTGTTATATATTGTCTAACACCAGAATATACCCATTTTCCATACACAACTTGACCAGTTGATTTTGTAACCGTACCTGTTTTTGTACATGTTTCATTAATTGTAACTTTGTTATCAATATGTACACGTTCAGTGACAGTGTATGGAACTTCTTGCGTAACTTTTCTAACAGCTATTTGTTTTTCAACCTGATTTTCAACAACTTTTGTATTTACATCAATTAAATCAGTTGCTCTAACATATGTTGTACTCCAATCTGACCATTTTCCCCACTCAGAATATTTTGATGGAATTACTTTCGTATATTCGTATAAATATTCAACTTTTGGTTCTGGATTTTTTGGATCTTTTGGATCTTTTGGATCTTTTGGCTTTGGAGTTACTGGTTTTGGATTCTTTGGTGTTGGATTCTTTGGTGTTGGATTCTTTGGTGTTGTATCTTTCCTTACACCTGGATTAGTAATAGGTTTTACTTCTTCCTTTTCACAAATATCTGTTTTACAGAAGTCATAGCACCCCATTGGCACTAATATATAATCCTCAGCATCAGTACAACTTAAGTTAACTTTCATCGTATATTCAGTTTCTGTTGTTTTAGTAACTTCAATATAAGATTTAGTTAAATCACATTGTCTACCTTCGCTATCAACAAAAGGTAATAATAACTTTTTCTCTAACATTTGACCTAAAGTTATAGTAACTTTGTCACCAATTTTTTTAGGTACTCTCTCAGTCGTGAAGTAATCCTTTCCAGCTTCTTTCATATTAAGAACATTTTCATTAAATATTCTTGCATATAAAGCATCCAGTGAAACATCACCTTTATTGTTCTTGTTAGCTAATTTATTTATATCTGTTTTAGTTGGAAATAACCACAGTAATATAAATACAAATAATACTACAAATAATAATTGCAAAACTATATCTCTGATTGAAAATTCACTATTTCTTTCATTATACATATAAATCCCCCCCTTTGATTTGCCACATATACTAACATAAGATAAGTAAATTGTCAAGCATAAATTTGAAAAATGTTAATTTGTGGATATGTACAATACTTTAGATTGGTTTTTCCTTTCTATAAAAGTTATATTAAAATAGCATATTTTGCACTAATTGTCAAATTTTAAGTTGCACAATCGTGCAACCTTGGTTGTAGTAAAATGTTTTAAAATCAATTATGTGTTTATTATTAGTTAAATATTGATGTGTTGTTTCTTTCAAAATACCTTGACCAACACCATGAACTATAACAATAATTTCATTTTTCATTTTAATATTATCATTTATAAAATCTTTAATATAGAGTTTAGCACAATCCCGATCTAAACCATGAAGATCGAGTTTAGGAAATTGATCTATAAATATAATATCATTCAAATTCATTGTATGCTTCTTTCATCTCTTTTAAACTAAAAACCGAATTACGACCACCTATTTTGGTAACCGATAAAGCTCCAGTAACATTAGAAATCTTCAGAATTTTTTCAAAAGCTAATTGTTTAACAATTCCATAAGTAAAGGCACCATGAAAAATATCACCTGCACCAGTTGAATCAACTGCTTTAACCTTTATAGAAGGCATAATCTTAATTTGGCCATCGAACTCATATAAACAACCTTTTTTTTCTAAAGTAACAACAATGGTGTTTTTAAATATTTGTTTCATTTTACTATACAAATCAATAAGTGTTTGGTTATCATTGTAATCAATGGCTATTCCCGAAACTTCTTCAGCAAATTCCTTTGAACACACTAAATAATTAACCATTTTTGACAATTCAATTATTTTCGGTGTTGGACGTCCAGCATCAATAATACTTATAGCATTTGGGTATTCACTCAATACCTGTTTCGAAATATCATATTCTTGTCCATCAATTAAAATAACATCTGGGGAAAAGTTGAGATTCAAACCACTCATTTTCATTTCCTTCGAACGATAAGTTAAAATCGTTCTAGAACCATTACTTTTATTAGCAACAATAAAACTAGAAGTTGTCCTATATTTAGAACTTAATTCNAAATATTCTGTATTAACATTAACACTTTCGAATTCTTGTTTAATAATTCTTCCATATTCATCATTACCAACAACACCAGCAAAATAAACATCCATACCCCATTTTCCAAGTAAATAAGCAGCATTGGAAGCTGGACCACCACCACATTCAACACGAGTGTCAACNCGATTTTTCGTATTTTCATCTGGATATTCATCAAGTGGAACTGTTATATCATAGGCTGCATGCCCTAAACAAAGTATTTTCATATTACCACCACAATTTAATATAATCACAATGATTAAAATTAAATCCCTTCCATTCTTTTTTTAGTTTTTATATCAATTATCATAGTTTTTATTATATATATTATCTCAAAAATATTGCAATTAATCAACCTCTCACACTTAGTGTTTTAATACTTTGACATTTAAATAGTAACATTTTATGTTTAAAACTTATTTTATTAAAAAAAATACAGAATCTATTATAGATTTCTGTACATTGTAACTAANAATTATCTTTTTATCTCTATTCCTACCATTAATAATATACTTATATTAACAAGTTCTATATTTTACAATTAGCTNTTGTAGTAAATGCCTTAATAACAATATCGTTAAGATTATATTTTTTAGTAGCACACCATTNTTCATTGTAAATAGCAAAGGCAACTTCACCATCATCATTGATTTTAACGATGCCATTTTTCACTTTTTCACCGTCATATTCCAATTTAGCATCCGCAACATTAGACGTTTCAACACCATTTGTAAATTGAAAGGTTATTTCAGGTGGTATATCTCCAATCATTTCAATTCTTTTAAATTCATACTTAGCTGATCTAACAATTCCTCTTGCTTNTGATTCAAAAGTCGCTTTTTCAGACTCAACAATCGTGTTACTTATTGAAGGAATGGTAATCACTGATATAAAAGCAATAATTACTATTACTGCTAATAACTCTACTAAGGTAAAGCCTCAATTTTTTTCATTAAATATAACAAATCCTCCTTCTATTACTATACTTATAGATTACCACAAGAAGTTTTATATTTCAACTTTTTTGAGAAAATAAGATAACTTTTATATAATCACCCTACAACTATTTAAAGCTATAATAAATCCTTTTATTAGAAACCCCAGTACATAAAAACAATGAGTAATATATTTCTACTCATTGTTTTTTTATTTATTTATTTTTTTCTTTTAATAACAAACTGTTTGTTAGTAATTTTTTCCCTATTTCGCAATACATTTTCAAAATTTATATTAAAATCACTTTCATATTTATCAGCATGAGCTACTTTTCCTTTTTGATTTAGAAGATATAATTCATTAACAACTAAACCTTTTCTCAATTGGTCTAAATAAATTACAAAGTCATTTTTTAAGTCCACTAAAGTATCTGTCGGTAGTTTTTGTTCAGCACGGGCAATATATGAGTATATTTCCCATACATTAGAACGATCATTTTTTTGTTCTCTAATTAAATAATCTAATTCTTTACACAAAATAGTAATATCTTTTGTATCTTTACCTACACTAACCATTTTTTTCAATTTTAAATAAACTTTAAATAAATATAATTTGTCAATTAAATCAGTATTGTCAAATAAAAAACCATCCACTTTTTGATATAAATTCGGCATATTATTTTCCTCCTTTAAAATTAATGGTCTTTATTATAACATCCTATTTAATTTTTGACAACTTATTTAATAAAAGTAAATTAACTATTTTTTAATAAAAAACAATATGACATTGTTTTATTCATATTGCTTTACTTTGCTTCATTTTTTTGTTTTTCTTTTAATTTTTCTTCATAAGCTTTTTGAAGAACATAAATTTCTTTACTACTCATAAATATAATAACAGCATTTTCATGAACTAATAACTTATCAGCCATATCGTTATTAATATATTCACCATTATCCAATCGTTTAATAATTTCATGACAATCAAACGGCTCAATATCTTCCTTACGATCAACATAAACATCCATAACATACGCTTTGTCTGCTAAATTTAAAGCCTCAACAAATTCATTAGTAAATTTAGCTGCTCTTGAATAAGTATGAATTAATAAAACAGCTACGATTTCTTTGTTGGGATATTTTTGTCGCGCACCTTTGATTGTTACTTTTACTTCTGTTGGATGATGAGCATAATCATCAATAGTAACGATATCTCCTATTTCCTTCTCTTTAAACCTGCGTTTAGCGCCTCTAAAAGTTTTCAAATATTTAGAAACCTCTTTAGCGTCAATTCTTTCATAATAACAAACTGAGATAACTGCTAATGAATTCANTAACATATGTTTTCCATATAATGGCAAATCAAAGTGGCCATAATAATTACCTTCGACAAACACATCAAAACTTGTTCCATCATCACGAAACTCAACGTCTTTAGCAATTATATCATTATGATCATCTAAACCGTAAAAGAAAATTGGTTTATCAACATTTAATGAATGAGTATAAGGATCATCGCCACAAGCAATAATCATCTTCTCTGCCCTATTAGCATATTGTTCATAGGCTAATATGACATCATCAATATCTTTATAATAATCAATATGATCTAACTCAATATTTGTAATAACAGCATAATATGGTGAATAGGCCAAAAAGTGACGTTTATATTCACACGCTTCTAAAGCGAAATATTCATTCTCTTTATTCGCTCTTCCAGTCCCATCTCCAATTAAATAGTTACTGCCACGAATGCTGTCTAAAACATGAGCCATCATCGAAGTAGTAGTCGTTTTTCCATGACATCCAGATATTCCTATTGTCTTAAACATTTTAGTTAACTTACCAACCATTTCTTGATAAGAATAAATTTTAAGTCCTAAGTCTTTAGCACGAACAACTTCTTCATGATCATCACGAAAAGCATTTCCTTGAACAATTATCATTCCTTCTTTAATGTTATTAACATCAAAAGGATAAATTGGAATTTTTCTTTCAACTAATGGATCTTCGGTAAAAAAATGATCTTCCTTATCACTTCCTGATACTTTATACCCTAAGTCATGCATTATCAAAGCCAACGCAGCCATCCCAGTTCCTTTAATGCCAATAAAATAATACATACAAATCACTCCTATCTATATTATACATTAAATTTAAATAATTAACTCAAAATATTTACAATAAAGGGGCCTAAAATAAGTAATAATATTAATGGAATAACAAATATTACCGATATTATACTCACCTTATTAGGTATTTTATTAATTTTCTCTTTAATTTCAAGCATTTGTTTTTCTCTTAAAAAATCAATTTGATTATACATTGTTTCTAAAATACTATTACCAAAAACATTTGTTTGAGTAATATTTAAAATAATATTATTAATTGTTTCTGATGGAATTCTTTTTTTCATATTTTCTAATGCTTCTAACAATGATTTACCAAACTTTATTTCTAATAAAGTTTGTTTAAACTCACTTGAAAGTTCAGATTCAACATTAAAACAAGTTATTTCTAAAGCATGCTCCAAATTTCTACCTGATTCTAAAGTAAGAGTTAATATTTCAAAAAAACGCAAAGCTTCTTGATCAAGCAAACTTATTCTTTTTTTTAAATATCTTTCAATACAAACATAATCGTATAAAAAATATAAAACAATGAAGACAATCGGAGCGTATATATAACCCCCTTTAAATATAAAAAGAATAAAGATGAATAAGGAAATGGTAATAAATAAACGAATATTCATATACTTTACAGCATCCATATTCTTATTATTCCCCATCATATTTAACTTTTGTTGAATTGCATAAATATCTTTATCACGATATATTTTTCTAATTACTTTATTTTTAGATCTTGAATTATCCATTGTCTCACAACCTTAATCTTATAAATTTTTGAATCACGTAAATATATGCAGTGTATATAACTAACATAATCCCTAATATAACATTTCCAAGTTTCGTTGTATATAGTGGTAAAAAGTAACTAGGATTAATTAAGTTAACTATTAAAACAAAGAAAAGTGGCAACCCAATTAAAACAGTAACAATTAATTTAGAACTACCCGTTAATGATTTAAGTTCTAATTTAAGTTTTTTCTTGTTAAACAGCGTTTTCTCAATTGATGAAAACACTTTAATAATATTTCCACCTGTTTTATTTAAAATAGTTAAAGCAGCAGTTAAATACGTTGCTTCTTCTAATTTTATTCGTTCAGCAAACCTTTTAAAAACAATATCAATTGATAATCCCACATTGATTTCCATAGCCATTTTTTGAAACTCATTAGCAATTGGTCCTTCTAACTCATTAGTTACTAATTCAATTGCTTGAAGAATACTACGTCCTGATTTAAAAGCATTATTCATAATTGTGATAGCTTGCAAGAAATCATTTTCCAATCGGCTACGATACCTTCTAAATTTAAAAATATAAATAATATCCGGTATAAAAAAACCAAAAATTAAAGGAATTATTGTCTCATAAATATTAATCAATTCGTAATGAATTAATTTGGTAAAAAATGCTATAAAGACAAATAGAAAAGAAATTAAAAGTTTTTCACTTACATAATCTAAACCAGTCAGATATTTTTCATTAACAACATTTATATATTTATTATAACGATTACTAAATCTAGTAATGAAAACAGATTTACCTAAAATCTTACTTATATTATCAATAATTTTTTTGTAATAACCAATTAAATGTTCTCCCAGTGATAAACTATCATCAACAACTGGATTAATACTATATTTAGCTAATCTATTTTCTAGTTTGATACCTCTTCGATAGCGAGCAATCAAAACAAGGAAAACAAAAATTATACCTAAAATAATATATTGAAGCGCTAAAATGCTATCTANTTTGGCATTATAAACATTAANGTTAACACTAGTTGTCGCTTCATTGCCCGCACTATCAACTACAGTGTAAGTTAAATTTTTAATACCAGTTGTCGTAAAATCTAACTCATCGTAATTAGTAACAACTTTATTTAACAAATCACCATCTTGTTTATCATAAGCTTTAACACCACCCATAATAATTAATTCAGAACCAAGCGGCATATCAATATTTTTTTCATTTAAAATTATATATGGTTTATCTTTATCAATAATATACTTACCACTATTATAAGTAGTTGATAATCCGAAATCATCATAAGTTGTAACTTCAATTTGATAATTACCAGTGGTATCTAAAAAGATAGTAACTGGTAATGAATTATTAACCTTAATACTTTTCCATTCTACATCATCTTTTAGAATGGTGTAGTCATACTTTATTGTATGTTCTTCAGGTGTAAAGATTATTTCTAACGTTTCGTTAGTAGGAGTATTTTGTTCATAAAGGCTAAAGTAATTCATTTGTTCATTAGACATTGGAAACCTCAAAAACATCTTTTAATGTATCAATTCCTCGTGATTTTATTTTCTTGTAAACTTCTGGTATGTATTCATGCATTAAAAACTCACCAATTACTTCATCACGTTCAGATATTCCTGTTTGCCTAAAACCAAAAATTTCTTTTAGTTTTATAGTATCCCTTTCATAGCCCACAATTTCACAAATACTAACAACTTTTCTCCTACCATCACTTAATCTTTCAACTTGAACCACAATATCAATAGCATTTTCTATATATTCACGAACAGCTGGAATTGGTATTTCCATACCAGCCATTAAAATCATTGTTTCTAACCGATTTAAAGCATCTGTCGGGGAGTTGGCATGCATAGTAGTTAAACTACCGTTGTGCCCAGTATTCATTGCTTGAAGCATATCAAAGGCTTCTTTACCACGAACTTCACCAACAATAATACGATCAGGTCGCATACGAAGTGAATTTATAACCAAATCACGAATTGTAACTTCTCCTTCACCTTCATAATTAGTCAATCTTGTTTCTAAGGAGATAACATGATCTTGCTTTAGCCTTAATTCAGCAGCATCTTCAATAGTAATAATACGCTCGTTATTTCCAATGAACGATGATAAAACATTAAGCAATGTTGTCTTACCACTACCAGTCCCACCACAAATAACAATATTCAATTTAGCTTGAACGCAAGCATCTAAGAAACGCGCCATATAGGGTGTAAGTGTTCCACTTCTTAAAAAATCTTCAATTGTTGCTAAATCATCTTTAAATTTACGAATAGTTAAAACAGGTCCTTTCAAAGACAATGGTGGAATAATAGCATTTAATCTTGAACCATCTGCAAGTCTAGCATCAACCATTGGATTTGTCGCATCTATTGTTCTTCCTAACGGTTGAATCATTCTTTGAATCGTTCTAATAATATGATCATCATTAATAAAGGAAATACTATCATCACGAACTACACTACCATTTAACTCGATATATATTTCATTAGATTTATTAACCATTATTTCAGTAATTAGATTGTCTTTAAGTAAGTCTGTAATTGGTCCATAACCATTTATTTCATTATCTATTAAATTGTAAATATAACTTCTTTCAACATTAGTTAAATCGTGTCCCTCTAATGTTCGGTCAATTTCTGTTTTAACATAATCTTCTAAAGTAACTTGATGAGTATTATTATCAATTAAATTTTGAATTATTTTATTTCGCAATTCATCCAATAATTCTTTGTTTTGAAAAGCTTGATAATCTGGCACATAAGTATGAGCTCTCTTATCAATATTTACATTAAATTCATCAACTAATTTTTTCATCTTACTCACCCCTATTTGTTTTTAATAATGACTTAGCAATTAATTCAAATATTTTAATTGTTTTTTTATTAACCGCACGAATCCTTTTATTTAAAGTTAAAATTTCACCATCTAAAACATACTTATCAAAATTTTTAATATAAAATTCAGCTGGTAGAATGTAATCAACATTATCTTTGACAATATTTTTAATATCATGTTTGCTAAAATAATTACGAAGTCTATCTTTAGAATTATTTAAAATAATTTTATAATTTATTTTATCCATATCTCTAAATATTGAAACCATTGATTTCATATTTTTTAAATCAATCGGATCATTATTAATAATATATAAAATTTCATCACTAGCATCTAATGTTACTAAATTGATTTCATTTAAAAGATGATTAGTATCTATTAAAATAACATCATATTTGGTACTAGCACGATTAATAACCACACTTAAATATTTACTATTAATTTTATTAGCTAACCTAGGATCTTTTGGTGCCGGAATAACATCAATCATATCATTATATGTAGAAATATAATCTTCTATTTTGTCAAAACGGTTATTATTTAAATCATCAATTAATTTATAAATATCATTATCGTTAGAAATGTTAAGAGTTGCTGCAACTGCTCCCGTATATAAATCTAAATCTATAATTAATACTCTTTTATCCATTAAAGAAAAAATACCCGCCAAATTAAGAATGGTCGTTGTTTTACCTGAACCACCTTTAACAGACGTTATTGTAAATGTTTTAGCCTTGTGTATTGCCATACTATCCCTCTATTCTTTTATTATAACAACTTTATCATCACTTATATATCCTTCATAAGCAACAGTAATTAAAAACGAATTCCTTTTTATAATCATTGGCAATTCTGCCTTTACATTAATAGAAGTAATTATTTTAATATAATCATTACCTATTTTAATATCTAGAAAACTAATATTATCAACATTCTTATAAATATAATTTTGAATCTTATCATAAATAACTTCATCATCTTCTTCTAGTTTAAAGCGATAATTAATAGCTTCTTTAACATCACTAGCAAGTGCCCGTTTAGCGATATAAACATAACCTTCATTAATAACAAAGGCTAATAACAGCCCAATTAACGGTAATAATAAAATGAACACAATTAACGTTTGACCCCTATTGTTCATAAATATGCCTTCCTACAGTCACATAATAAGGTTCTTTTAAAATTAAATTTAATCCTGGTGTTGTAATCTTAACTCTTTTAGATAATTCAATCATTACAAATTCACCATCATAATCATAATTAACATTTATTTTTTTTAAAGTAGTATAGTTATTAATTTCACTTTGCTTATCTTCTTGATATAAGTCAGTAATAAAATCTAGATCGTTTTCTAATTGATATTTTTGGTGCAAAACATTACCAAAATCAATCATACCTAAGGCAATAAACAAAAAAACAGGTAAAATCATTACAAACTCAACTAACGCTTGACCTTTATTGTTCATTTGTCACACCCCTATTCACTACTAAAATTATACCAAATTACATAAAAATAAACAATACTAACTTAGGGGATTTTGTAATTCAACATGTTATAAAGGTAAAGTGTCTAAAATTATATTTTTTAAGTCTTAAATTAATTTTCAACATCCAAAACATTGTTTTTTATGTTCCAAACAAATTAACCACGTCTTAAACACCAATTATAGCGTTTAAAAGCAATAAAAAAATGACTTTCATCATTTTTATTGATCAACACACTGTCCTTCACCAGGTTTTGCACCCTCTACATAAACTTTGTTAACTAAAGAACACGAAGTTTTAGTTACCGAATCTTGCAAATATCCCCCTAGTAATTTGACCACACCAATAACTATCACACTAATAACTGCAATAATTAATAAATATTCTACTAAAGCTTGACCCTTGTTATTTATTTTAGCCATATGTACCTCCAAATTATCTTCTACAATAATTCTATCTTTTTTTATGATGTTTGTCAAACCATTTTGAATATGTTATATTTATCTTGGTGATATTATGACAATTAAGTGTTGTAAAAATTTTAAAGACCGCTTAATAGGTTTTATGTTTAGAAGAAAAAAAATTGATTTTGGACTTTGTTTTCCTAAGTGCAATTCAATTCATACTTTTTTTATGTTTCAAGCAATTGATGTTGTTATGACAGACATTAATCATCAAATTAAATATATTTACCCCAAACTAAAACCTTGGAAAATAATTTCACCTAAAAGAAATGTTTATTACACGTATGAATTACCACTAGGCAGTGCGAATAATTTAAAAATAAATGATATATTTAAAGAATACTAGAAAGATACTTATAAAAACAAAGATGATGACTTTGACATTACTTCATTATATTGTATAAAAATATATAGCGTTTTTAAAATTTATAATATAATAAGGAGAAATAATATGAGGGAAAAAATCGCTAAATTAATTATTATATTCGGATTAAGTTTTATATTAATAAATGTGATGGGTTATATTTTTAAGATACCTTCGTTATTAACAATTTTAAATAATCCTAATGGTTTTGGTGGAAGTTCGATTAGCAATATACCAACAATATTAAGCATATTTATAACTATAATAATATATATTGTTAAACGATTTTTTGATAAATAAAGAATTTAAGATTAAACATAAATGATTTATTTAAAGAAAAAACAAAAAATTAATAATAAATTTTTTGCTTTTCTTTTGTTCTAACATCATAATATTCTTTATAATCATCTGGTATTTTCAAACGGTGCTCATCTTCTATTTCTTCAAGTATTTCCATTATATCAATATTACATACTTTATCTAAGTATTCTCTAAATTGAGGATATTTTTTTAATATTCTTTGAATCTTTGGTTCCCAAAATGCTGGTGCAATTATAGAGTTTCCTACCGAAAATTTTAACTGACTATTTTTATACTTATCATAAACACAGCCCTCTTTTATACATTCATAAGCTTCAGCGTAATCAAACAAAGGTGCAAAGGTTATTTTTTTACCATCCTTTTCAAATAAAAAATTACTTAAAACACGGTCAGCTTGTCCCATTACATAATCAAGACATGTCATTTTTAAAATACCATTAAGAAGTTCCTCATAGTCCTCTTTACGACAATATCTCTTTAATTGTTTCAAATTTTTATAATCTGGATTCGTACGTGGTTTAAAGCCAAGTTCAGTCATTGTTAAATATTCCTTGTTTGGGTCTT
>JGI24709J26583_10002543_pt1 | contig 14968 bp, 16 predicted proteins | sample BioPla2DNA1_FD_26583 | JGI IMG/M metagenome (IMG submission 26583) | reverse complement strand
AGGGGAGAAAGGATACTTCTTTCCCTTCAAACATCCCCGCCTGTGTCAACAGCTGCCCCATCAACATGACGCCTTGACCGCCAAATCCGGCAAGAATCGTTCGCTCACTATTCATCAGTTGCCTCCTCTTTCGTCTTGTCGCGGAAGTTGCCAAGCGGATAGTAGGGGATCATATTTTCTCGCAACCATTTCAGCGCCAAAGGAGGTTCAATTCCCCAGTTGGTGGGACAAGTAGAGAGAACTTCCACGAGAGAGAAGCCTTTGCCCTCCAATTGTATTTCAAAGGCGCGTTTAATGGCTTTCTTTGCCTTTCTTACATTTGCCGGTGAATCTACCGATACACGCTCGATAAAGGCTGCTCCCGGAATCATCGCCAGCATCTCGGCAATTCGGATCGGGTAGCCTGCGTGCAGCGGATCTCTTCCAAGAGGAGACGTCGTCGTACGCTGGCCTGCCAAAGTCGTCGGCGCCATCTGTCCACCCGTCATTCCATAGATCGCGTTGTTGACAAATACAATGGAGATATTCTCTCCTCTGTGCGCTGCATGGACGACTTCCGCCGTTCCAATGGATGCCAGATCCCCGTCTCCCTGATAGGTAAATACAAATTTATCGGGCAAGACGCGTTTAATCCCTGTCGCAACGGCCGGGGCCCTTCCATGAGCCGCCTCTTGCATATCGCAGTTGAAATAATTGTAAGCGAGTACAGAACAGCCCACCGGGGCGACTCCGATCGCCCGATCGAGGACACCCAGTTCTTCCAAAGCCTCTGCTGTCAATCGATGGATAATTCCATGCGTGCAGCCGGGGCAGTAGTGAGTGCTGACCGGTCTGAGACCTTTCGTTCTCTCAAAGACGACAGCCATTATTCACTCCTTTCCAAGATTTCAAGAATCTTTTCCTCGATAAGTGAGGTAGATGGAATGACTCCGCCGGAGCGGCCGGTAAAGTGTATCTTTCTCTTTCCTTCATTGACGATGCGTACATCATCGATCATCTGACCCATGCTCATCTCGACAACCAACAGATGTTTCGTCGTCTCATCGAGAAGTTGAAATCCTTTTTCAGGAAACGGCCAGAGTGTAATGGGACGAAGAAGTCCGATCTTCCATCCCTTTTTGTTCAAATTATCCATCGCACTTCTGGCGATTCTCGCCGTCGTGCCATATGCGACGATGACAAGCTCTGCGCCTTCCAGGCCGGTTGCTTCCCATCGCTGCTCATTTTCCTGCATATAGGAATATTTTTTACTTAGGTGAATATTATGGCGTTCCAACTTCTCAGCATCCAAATACAGAGAGTTGATGATATTGGGTTCGCGTTTGCCTCCCGTGCCCGTCGTCGCCCAATCCTTTTCAGGCAGATTTTCGGCCGGCTTTGAGACGAATTCAACAGGCTCCATCATCTGTCCGATCACTCCGTCTCCGACGACGAGAACCGGATTTCTGTATTTGTCTGCCTTATCAAAAGCGATCTGTACGTAGTCGACCATCTCCTGGACAGAGGCGGGAGCGTATACAAGGAGTCTGTAGTCCCCATCTCCGCCTCCGCGTGTCGATTGAAAATAGTCTGACTGCGCAGGCTGAATCGACCCAAGTCCGGGACCTCCGCGCATCATATTCACAATGACACAAGGGAGCTCCGCTCCGGCCATATAACTGATTCCCTCTTGTTTAAGAGCGATCCCGGGTGAAGAAGATCCCGTCATGACTCGGGCGCCACAGCCGGCAGCCCCGTAGACCATATTGATGGCGGCTATCTCGCTCTCCGCCTGCAAGTAAACACCTCCCACTTTTGGAAGATGCAGGGACATGTATTCCGGCAATTCGCTCTGAGGAGTAATGGGATATCCGAAGAAAAAGCGACAACCTGCGCGAATGGCAGCCTCCCCAACCGCTTCGTTTCCTTTCATCAGTATTTTTGCCATCATTCCTCCTAAAACCGTTCCACAGTGATGACTTGATCAGGGCACATCATTGCACAGTTTGCGCATCCGATACATTTTTGCGGATCCGCACAATATGCCGGATTATACCCCTTTTCATTAATCGTCTCTCTATCCATCTCCAGAATCTTCAGAGGACAAGCTGATACGCACAGACCACAGCCTTTGCATAGATCCCGGGAAAAAGTAACCTTTCCTTTTGCTGCCATTGTTTCCTCCTTACATCCATTCTTCGCGTAGATACATCCCGACCGGAACAAGTTCGCCTTCTAAACCCTCCGGCAACTTTGTCAAAATTTCCGGCAGAGCAAATATGAATTTGATGGGCAGGTCTCGCTTCTTCGCGAGCTCTGCGGCCAATTCATAGCCTCTCATGACATGAGCCGGCGTCGTCTCCCGAAGCTGATGGCTCGTCACCGCCAGTCCGGTTGCTTTCAGTCCGCTGACATACTCAATTCCGTCCAGATGGTGGATCAACCCCTGCAGATCCGACGTCTGAGGACGAAAGGGGTTGACGGTATAGATCATTTCATAGCCGACACTTAGGATATCCGACTTGAACATCACCAATGCGTTCGTCCCCGCTTTATCACCGCCGACATCCAAAATGACAGTGGAAACACCGTCAAAAAAGGAGTGGCGAATCTGTGCGCTGATGGCTGGGAGATCGAGACTGGAATGATGGCCTAATATAGAGCTGACCACCTCTATGCCCATCTCTTCTAAAAATTCAGCCTTTTCGCGCGACCGAAAATAGACATTGACGATGTCGAGATCTCCCAGTGTCACTTGATGGCCTTCTTCTCTTCGCTTCACGGCAAGAGAGATGGCCGCTTCACTTTTTCCTGTTCCATAGTGTCCGACAATGACATATATTCTAGGCATATTCTTTAGCGCTTTCTTCTCCGAGAAGAACCCTGAGACCTCCTTGGTTGAGCGCTTCCATTTCATTTTCACCCGGGTAAAGGGTGACCGGAGCAATGAACGAGACGTGATCAACAATGTAATCGGTCAATTCTCTGTTGTATGCGAGACCACCGGTCAATATGATCGCATCGACTTCGCCGCTGAGTACCGCAGCGTTGGCTCCAATCTCCTTACTGACTTGATAGGCAAGGGCTTCCTGAACGAGAGCCGCCTCTTTGTCTCCCTGTGCTATCCGTTTAGACACTTCGCGGCCATCGTTTGTGCCGAGGTAGGAGACATAGCCACCTTTGCCGACGAGCATTCGCAGGACTTCTTCTTCTGAATACTTGCCGTCAAAACAGAGTTTGACAAGGGAATAGCTCGGAATGCCGCCGGCTCTTTCAGGAGAGAAGGGGCCATCACCGCTGAGGGCGTTGTTCGTATCGATCATCCGTCCCTTTTTGTGGGCGGAAACACTGATTCCACCACCCAGATGCGCAACAATCAGATGCAATTCTTCATACTTTTTTCCACATTCTTTTGCATAGCGCCGTCCTACCGCCTTTTGATTGAGCGCGTGTAAAATACTCACTCTTGGCAGGAGCGGATGGCCGCTCAGGCGGGCGACATCATCCAGTTCATCGACGACGACCGGATCGACCATATATGCAGGAATCCCGAGAGGCGCAGCTATTTTATCGGCGAGAATGGCTCCGAGGTTGGAGGCGTGTTCTCCATTTTTATTCTCATGCAAATCTTTGATCATCTGTTCATTGACGAGATAGGTGCCGCTTGGAATCGGGCGGACGAGTCCTCCCCTCCCCACCACTGCTGATAAAGATTCCAGCTCGATGCCCGCTTTATTGAGTTCTTCATTGATAATAGCTAAGCGAAAATCCACCTGATCGACGATTCTCTTAAAGGTGTTAATTGTCTTTTGATCGTGGGAAATGGAGAGCTCAAAAATTTCCGTCTCCTCGTCAAAAACGGCGACTTTTGTCGATGTGGAACCGGGATTAATTGAGAGTATGCGAACCATCAGTCCTCCTTTACTTGGCTCATCAGGACAGCGAGGGCGATCGAATGAAGCTTTGTAGGCTCATCATCGGCCCGAGACGTCAACACAATAGGACTTGCCGCTCCTACGAGTACGCCCGCTCCTTTCGAGTCTGTTAGAAAATTCAGTGTTTTATATAAGATATTTCCGGCTTCAATATCCGGAACCAGCAAAATATCCGCATCTCCTGCAACAACAGATGTCAGCCCCTTTATACGGGCGCTCTCTTTGCTCACTGCATTGTCAAGTGCCAGCGGACCGGCTACGACGGCGCCGGCAAAGCTCATCTCACTGAGCTTTTTGGCATCAAGTGTGCACGGCATCTTGTCGTCTGTCTTTTCTTTCGCCGCTAAAACGGCGACTTTTGCCTTTTCAATCCGAAGAGCTCTCGTCACCTGCAAAGCATTACGTAGAATCTGCGCCTTCTGAAAAACATCCGGATTGATGTTCATCGCCGCATCAGTGACGGTGAGAAGTTTGTGATATCGGGGGACCTCCATTACGGCCACATGACTCAAAAGAGAACTTGCTCTGAGTCCGTACTCCTTATTAAGGACTTCTCTCAAGAGAATAGAAGTGTCCACTAAACCCTTCATGAGGACTTGGGCTTTGCCGTCATGGACAAGCCGCACGGCTTTCTGTGCACACTCCTCAAGCGTTTTGGCTTCTTCAAATGTGTATCCGCTCTCCTCGATGCCGTGCACTCTCATCCGTTCTTTCGTCTTTTCCACATCTCCGACAAGAATTGCTTCGGCAATTCCCTCGCGGCGGGCCATCTCTACCGCTTCAAGAACTTCGTCGTTCTCCCCGTTAGCAACGGCTATGCGAACTCCTCCTACCTGACGAGCTACCTCCAGTACTTCATCAAAATGTCGAATCATTAACCTACCTCTTCTATATATTTTTTTACCGACTCTTCTCCCCGGAGCACTCTCAGCGCGCCGGCGGCCAGAGAGGCCATTTCGTTTTCTCCGGGATATAGATGGACCGGAGCAATAAAGCGCACTCTCTGTTCAATTGCTTGCGTGACCATGGAGCTGTAGGCAATGCCTCCTGTGAGAATCACGGCATCCACTTCTCCTTTCAGCGCGACAGCCATCGATCCGATATATTTGGCAATCTGATAGACCATGGCATTCAAGACTCTTTCAGCGTATGCATCGCCTTCTTCTATCTGCCTGATTACTTGGCGCACATCACTGGTGCCAAGATAGGCCACGATTCCTCCCTGCCCAAGGATGATCTTTCTCGCCTCCGAAAAATCTCGAAACTTCCCGGAAAAGCACAGTTTTGCCAGAGCAAAACATGGAAGACTCCCGGCACGTTCAGGCGAGAAGGGACCTTCTTCATTGGCATTATTGACGTCGATCATCTTCCCCTTTCGCATGGCTGTGATAGAAAATCCACCGCCAAGATGGGCGATGACAAAATTGCACTCTTCCATTTCTCTGCCCATATCATGTGCCGCTCTTCGGGCGGTCGAACGAATATTGAGAGCGTGAAGCAAGCTTTTTCTCGGGATTTCTTTCACTCCGCTCAACCTCGCCACATCGTCAAACTCATCGACAGACACCGGATCGACAATGTAAGCCGGTATGCCAAGCGGCGTTGCCAATGCATCGGCGATCAGCCCTCCGAGATTGGAAGCGTGCTCTCCCTGAATGCCGACTCGCAGATCTTCTTTCATCAGCGAATCCACTTCATAGCAGCCTCCCTGAAGAGGGCGCAACATCCCTCCTCTTGCAACAACGGCAGACAGCCTCGCCCTTGCTTGACGTGCAAGCCATTTTTCAATCGCCTCTTTTCGAAAATCGAACTGGGAGTGAACCGAAGGAAATGCCTTGAGAATATCAGCATCATGATCGATCTGATCACTCACCCTGACTTGCATATCGTCATATATTGCAACTTTCGTCGAAGTCGATCCGGGGTTAATAATCAATAATGTTTTTCTCAATCTTCCTCCTCTTTTATATATAGTCTAAGATACCCATACCCCTCTCGATCCATATCGTGAAGTGGGACGAATCGGAGCATCTCACCATTTATACAATAGCGACGTCCTCCATGCTCTCGCGGGCCGTCGGAGAAAACATGTCCGAGATGGAGTTTGCTCAGTGCACTGAGGACCTCCATCCTGACCATGCCATGACTTCTGTCTTCGCGCGTGATGAGCACATCTTCAGAAGCCGGTGTATGAAAACTTGGCCAACCGCACCCTGAGTCAAATTTGTCAACAGACAGAAACAGCGGCTGTGCACTTGCGATATCGACATAGACTCCCGGCTCCGAAAACTTCCATAGCGGATGAGAAAAAGGAGGTTCTGTCCCCTGTTCACAGCCGATAAAGCGCTTCTTGCCCGACAGGACCCTTCTCTTTTCTTCTACGTTGTCAAGCAAATAGGGATACTTCGGGATAAATCTCTCATCGACTAAAGATAAGTCGATATGGCAGTAACCGAAAGGATTTTTCGCAAGATAATCCTGATGATACTCTTCAGCGGGATAGAAGTTTTCAATCGGCAACAACTCGACCACGATCGGTTTCTTCTGATCTTTCTGAAGCAGGTGGAGCATCTTCTGCAAGAGTTCTCTGTCCGATGGATCACAATAATATAAGCCCGTTCGGTACTGCGTTCCGATATCGTTTCCCTGCCTATTTAATGTTGTCGGATCGATGATCCTAAAAAAGTGTGAAATCAGGACAGCCAACGGCATGATGACGGGATCAAATACCACTTCTACCGTCTCGACAAAACCTGTCTCTCCCGTAACGACTTCTTTATAATTGGGGTTCTTCGTTTTACCGTTCGCATAGCCGCTTCTAACCCTTTGTACACCAAAGAGGCTTTTCAAATAAGCTTCTATCCCCCAAAAACACCCTCCGGCCAAATAGACCGTTTTATGCATCCTTTCCATCACAAAAACCACTGCGAGAACTTCGACATTTGACCTGTAAGAAGAAGCACTCCCATACAAATGATTAAAATGCCGCCGAATCGTTTCATTTTTTGACTATGGCGCTCCAAAAAGGGCATTTTTTCCTGTGCCAAACTGGAAAAAAGTGTGAAAAATAAGAACGGCAACATCACGCCGAGAGAATATATCAGCATATAAAAGCCACCCAGCAGAGTTTCTCCTTGATAGACACTTAACCCGATGATCGCACCTAATACCGGGGAAAAGCAAGGGGACCAGGCAAAACTGAAGCTCAACCCCAGCAAATAGGCGCCGATCAGATCATTCTTCCGCGCCCTTTTAAAATTGACATTTTTTCTGTGTCCAAGAAACCCGATATTTATCGTGCCCATCTGTTGAAGCCCGAGGATGATCACAAGAATCCCCAACATTTGCATCAACCCGGGAAATTGTACCTGCGCACCGAAAAAACCCGCTCCAAAGCCAAGAGAAATGAATACAGTGGACAGACCTACGACAAAAGCAAGAGTTCTCAATAGAGCATGGGTGGAGAATTTGAGCAAGCCCCACTCCACCATATGGCCCTTTCTTTCGCTCCCCGCAAGAACTCCTACATATACAGGAATCATGGGTATTGTACACGGAGAAAAAAACGACAGAACACCTGCCATAAATACACCTCCAATCAGGAGGTCCATATTCGGCTCCTTTCCCACCATCACCATATTTTTATGGTGTCGTCCCTTCTGTAATAATGACATCGATTTGGGGAATCCGGAAACTGACACTGCTCGTCTCGGGAAGACCTTCTACCTTGATATCCGCAAGATAATTACCTGTCACTCTTTCGACGTCGATGTAAAAAACTAGGTTTTCCGCCTTAATGGTATTAATGACAGATCGCGTATCCGTCACCATAATCTGATTGCCAAGATCTGTCGTCCCCAACTCATACTTCAACGAAGCATCAATTCCGCGCACTTCTATTTCAGAATTGAGGAAATAAAATTGCTTGGTAATGAGTTGCAGAACATCGACTTGAATCGTCACGGGATCTTGATCAACCCGTCGGATTCCTTCCGGCAGATCAAAAGTCGCATTTGTACTAAAAGGCGCATTTTTATCTTCCACTTGAACCTTGCAATTGAGTTCTCGAATCGTGGAGAGCTTCTTCGTATCTCCATACAAAACGACTTTTTCAGGCACGCTTGAAATCGTTCCAAGTCGATGGTTTTCCGCTACATGACCCGTCGAGATCACATGCACAGGAACTTCTTTTGTGCCCATTATCGATAAATCGACTTCAACAAAAGGCGCAGCTAGTTCTATTTTGCTTGCATCAACAGGATTTCCCTGAGAATCAAGAGCTTGAATATCGACAAACTCAACATCGGACATCGTCCTGGAAGAAATGTCTATTTTACCGCTTAGTACGGCAATCGTCTTTAAGACATTAGAGGGACCCTGTACAGCGATGGAGGCATGACGGGGGGTGACGCCTCCCAATTCATACCCTTCAGGAAGCTCTCCAACTGTCGTAACCTCCACTTCCTTCATCTGGGTTTCGACTGCGTCAAACTGTACCTTGAGATGATTTTGCGAGAGTTCTTTGACAGTAACAGTCGCATTGGCAAGGCGAACATTGATGGGGACGGTGACTTGACCTTTTCCCGTCGCATCGACAGTGGCGCTCAGGAAAATGTCTTTTTGGGTAAAACTCATCACACTGGTCCAGTTTCCATCGATCGTAACGTCGACGAACTCACCGGAGATACTCTCGACTATGAGTCCCTTGTTCTCGAGGACCTCCAAACCAAACACCTCTACAGGAAGATTTTCAAATGTCCTGTTCTTTCGGATATTCTGATTTTCCATCACAAAAATCCAGGACAGAAACGCCAAGATCAAGCAGATGAGCTTCGGAATAGTATTTTTAAAAAATAAGCTCTTTAAAAAAGATTCAAGCCGATTCATGATTACCTCTGCATTGCGTCATAAAGTAAACCGTTTTCCGACGGATTATAGAATTCCATCAGTGCCTCTTCCAGCCTTTCCTGTGAAACGAAGCGCTCCAATTCATTGTTTGTCGTAATAGAGACCGTCCCTGTTTCCTCGGAAACAACTAAGATCAAGGCATCGCTGTTTGCGCTCATTCCGATTGCCGCTCGATGACGCGTTCCAAGCTCTCTTGATACAGAGCGATCATTGCTTAAAGGAAGTAGACAGCCTGCCGCTTGGATTCGATCGTTTCTGAGAATCATAGCCCCATCATGAAGAGGCGTGTTCGGAGAGAATATATTCTCGATCAGGGCAGAAGTGATCTTTGAGTCAATCAGAGTTCCGGTCTCTATGATGTCATTGAGTCCCGTTTTGCCTTCAAATACGATCAGCGCACCTGTATTCGTAGAGGCCAGTGAGTTAACTGCATTGAGTATCTCGTCAATTTGCTCCGGACGCTGAGGCGTCTGTCCGGAGAGAAAAGATCGGGTAATAAAAGGACTTCTTCCCAGGTGCTCAAGCGCACGCCTGAGTTCCGGCTGGAACAAAATGACAATCGCCAAAGCGACCCAAGAGACAATCGTCTCCAGGAAAAAGTTAACCATGTGAAGCTGTGCAATAGAGCTGATGCGCTGAATCAGAAAAAACAGCAGCGCCCCTTTGAGAATTTGAATCGCCCGTGTATATGTAAAGAAGGTGTACAGTCGATAGAAAATAAAGGCGACGATGAGAATGTCGATGACGTCGGTAATTCCAATTTCGCTCAAAATGGACAGCAGATAATTCATTTTGCCTCCAAGTAAACACTACAGAAAAGCTCCCGAAAGGGAGCTTATCGCTTTCTGAATTTAATTATAACACGATCGGAAGCGTAAAAAAAGAAAGCAGAGCAGGTATGCCCTGTGCTCTTTCTTTTAATAGATTTCCCGAACACCTTCCACCATATAAATGATGCGCTCGCAGATATTGGTGATATGGTCCCCCATCCTCTCAAGATAGCGTCCGGCAAGAATGAGCGGCACCACCTCATCGACGGCCACTTCACCTGCAATCAGCTGATTGAGATAGTCCAGATAGACCATGTCATATCTCTTGTCGACTTCCATATCCATCAGAGCGGCTTCTCTGGCCATCTGGGCATCTTTTTCGACAAAAGCATCCAAGGAAAGCTTTACCATGACTTGGAGTATTTTAGCGATCTCATATAGAGGCTGCACATGATGAGAAATATCCTTTGAAACCGTTATCTGTGTCTTGGCAATATTCGCCGCATAGTCCCCAATGCGCTCCAGATCGGTGATGATCTTCAATGTGCCTGTTACAATCCGCAGATCTCTTGCAATGGGCTGTTCCAAGGCAATCAGGCTGACACAGCTTTTCTCCAAGTCCAGTTCCAGATGATCAACTGTCGCATCTTTTTCGATGACTTCTATCGCCAGTTTGTCATCATTGTTCATCAGCGATTCGATGGATTTGTCTATCGCGCTTTCTACCGCCATCCCCATTTTTACAAGGCGTCTTTCAATGCGTTGCAAGCGACTGTCTAATTTTCCTCTCATCGTCCTCTCCTAACCAAAGCGTCCTGTAATATAGCGCTCTGTCTCTTCATGTTCAGGATTTTCAAAAAGTTTGCGTGTCTTGTCAAATTCTTTTACCTCCCCCAGCAGGAAAAAGGCTGTCTCGTCGGAAATCCTTCCTGCCTGCTGCATGGAGTGAGTGACAATGACAATCGTATAATCTTGCTTCAAACTCTCCATAAGCTCTTCGATTTTCAATGTCGCAATCGGATCGAGTGCGCTTGTGGGCTCATCCATAAGTAAAATATCAGGCTCTACCGCCAAAGCGCGAGCGATACACAATCTCTGTTGCTGTCCGCCGCTCAGACCAAGAGCGCTCTTCTTGAGACGATCCTTCGTCTCATCCCACAGCGCAGCGCGTCGGAGGCTGATTTCCACCAGTTCATCGAGGCGAGAACGCTTTTTGATCCCGTGCGCCTTGGGTCCATAGGCAACATTGTCATATATGCTCATCGGAAAAGGATTGGGAGACTGAAAGACCATGCCTACGTGTTTTCTTAACCTAATTAGATCATACCCTTTTTCATAGATGTTCTGACCGTTAATGATCACTTCTCCTTCTATTCGGACATTATCAATCAGATCATTCATCCGATTGAGGGTCTTCAAAAAGGTGCTCTTTCCGCATCCTGATGGACCGATTAGCGCAGTAACAGCGTTTTTTCTTATCGACAGACACACTTTTTTAAGCGCTTGAAATTCTCCATAAAACAGGTCCAGATCGTTGACTTCAATGATCGACTCTTTTGACATTAGCGTCCTCCAACTGAGAGTTTTTTCTCAACAAGACGGGTGAGAAAGTTGATAACTAATATGGTTAGAATCAGCACCGTTCCCGTGGCGAACGCCATTTCAAAGCTGATTCCTTCCTTGGCAAGAATATATAAATGAACCGAGAGAGTTCGTCCGCTGCTCATCACACTTGTCGGGAGTTTATAGTGTGTTCCAACGGGCAGGTAAATAGCTGCCGTCTCTCCGATCACACGCCCGACGCTCAGCAAAACGGCGGTAACGATGCCCGGAAGAGCGCTTGGTATGACGACTCTCACCAGTGTTCGAAGTTTTGTTGCACCCAAAGCAAGGCTTCCCTCCCGATATCCGACCGGCACAGCCTTTATAGCCTCCTCTGTCGTGCGGATAATCGTCGGGAGAATCATAATACTCACCGTCGCCGCACCTGCCATGATGGAAAAGCCCATCTTCAGGGTGGTGACAAAAAAGAGCATTCCGAACAGTCCGTAAATGATTGAAGGGATCCCCGATAGACTCTCTGTAGCAAATCGAATGATACTCACAAGCCTTCCCTGCTTCGCATATTCCGTCAAATAGATGGCGCTGCAAATTCCAAGAGGAGTGGCAATAAGAAGACTTGTCCCGATGAGATACAGCGTTGTCACGACCATCGGAAAAATCCCGCCGGTATTATCCGGGTGATAATCTTTGATCAGGAAGTCAAAGCTCAGGTGCGGCAGCCCGCTGATGACGACATAGCCTATCAGCCAAAAGAGCACTGCGACGCACAAAAAAGCGCATAGATAGATGACTCCCTTTAGAATACTGTCTTTTGTGTGTCTGCTCATTTTGCCTGCCTTTCTCGCGTCAGTTTGAGAAGAATAAAGTTCAATATCATGATAAATATTAGAAGAATCACTCCGGTAGCAAAGAGCATTTGCTGATGCTGACCCGCAGCATAACTCATCTCCAAGGCGATATTCGCCGTCATCGTTCTTCCTCGGTCGAGAAGCGACGAAGGCATCTTAATGCTGTTGCCCATCACCAATATGACCGCCATTGTCTCGCCGATGGCCCTTCCGATCCCAAGCACGATTCCCGAGAGAATTCCCGAGCGTGCAGCCGGTATTATTACTTGGAAAATCGCCTGGATATGACTGGCACCCAGTGCAAGCGCTCCCTCTTTATAGGAGCGGGGAACGGCGCGGATCGACGTCTCCGTGATCGTCACAATAGTGGGAAGAATCATGACGCTCAAGATGATAATCGCCGCAAGCAGAGAGTCTCCTCCGTTTCCGAATGCGGAGTGAATGATCGGAACGATGACGAGGAGCCCGAAAAAACCATAAATGACCGAAGGAATGCCTGCCAGAAGCTCCACCGCCGGACGGACGATCTTTGCCAGCCACTCAGGCGCTACTTCTGCTAAAAAGACGGCTGTCAAGATTCCGATGGGCACTCCGATGATGATGGCTCCTGCCGTCACCACCGTACTTCCGACGAGCATGGGAAAAATACCATAGAGATCTCTGGTCGGTCTCCATTCCATTCCACCAAGAAATTCTCGAATCCCCACATCTATCATTGCAGGAGCTCCGGCATATATAATGTATCCGAGGATCATCAATAAAGCGATAATTGCTAAGATTGATGAAAGACGAAAAATGTTTTCAAATATAATGCCTGTAATTCGACCTTTTTCCATGTGTCTATCTCTCATATTCACTATCCTCCGCCTTGTATAATACCTATACTTTTTTATCCTGATATATAATCTATGTTAAATCCGTGTTAAGTAAAAAAGCGCCCGTTCAAGGGCGCTCACATAGGGGAGGACTATTGAAGAATCAAATGTTGGTCTTCGATAATTTTCTTTGCGTTGTCNGTNTCAAAATACTTGAANAATGCTTCAACAGCTTCACTTTTTTCGGGTTTTGTCANNAGTAGGAAGGGACGAGAAACTTTATAGGAACCATCTTTGATGTTCTCAGGAGTCCCCTCGACACCGTCGACCTTGAGCTGCTGAACCGTCTCATCGAGATAAGAGAGTGAAAGGTATCCGATGGCATCTTCTTTTGAAGCGACCTGTGCTTTTACCGCACCGTTTCCTTCAGCTATGACAGCATCTCCTGTGACAAGAACCTCTTTGTCAAGTCCCATCAATTCCTCAAAGGCGCCTCGTGTGCCGGAGCCTTCTTCACGGGAGACGACGATAATTTCGACATCTTTTCCTCCGACCTCACTCCAATTGGTGATTTCACCGGCAAAGATCTTTTGGATTTGCTCACTGCTGAGATCTTTTACTTCGTTCGAAGGATGTGTAACGACTGCGATTCCGTCAAATCCGAGGATGTACTCATCAAGGCCTAGTGCCTTCTCTTCTTCTTTGATGTTGCGTGAGGCCATTCCTATGTCACCGGTTCCATCGCCGGCTGCTTTGATGCCCGCAGATGATCCGACACTCTGTACTTCGATGGTGACACCGGGCTCTACATTTTCCATAAAATCAGCTGCTAATTTTTCGATCGTCGGGGAGACGGATGTCGACCCAACGACGACAATCTTTCCTGTAACACCTTCAACTTGTGGTGCTTCTTCAGCAGGTGCGGTTTCAGCGGGTGTGGCTTCTTCCTCCGGCTGCGGAGCAGGTGCAGGTGCAGGTGTTTCAGCCGGTTTCCCACACGCAAAAACTAGTACGCTCACCAACAACAGAGCAATGAACACAGTCAGTTTTCTACTCATTTTTTCTCCTTTTCATAACTGATATATTTTTATTCGATTGTACATGCATCGTATCAGTCGATGATTAAGAGATGATTGCCTTTATGTTAACTCCGAGTAAAGTCTGTTAGAGGAAAAGTGAACGTAAATCGGGAACCTATGCCGAGTTTGCTGTCAACTTGAATCTCGCCGCCCAGTGTGATCGCAATGTGCTTGACGATGGCAAGACCCAATCCGGTCCCGGCAATCTCGCTGCTTCTGGAGCGATCGACCCTGTAAAATCTCTCAAAGATACGGGCGATGTCCTTTTCGGGGATTCCCACACCGTTATCCTCAATCTCGAGGATTCCAAAATTTTCCGTTTCTCTCAATCGAACAATCAGGAGTGCTCCGGAAGGTTTGGAGTACTTCACGGCATTCTCACAGAGGTTATATGCTAATTGGCGAAATAATGCGCTGCTTCCGACGGCTCTTCGCCGGCTATAGGCCACATCCCATTGCAGCTCAATATCCGGATGCTGCAATAACATGGTTTCGATCGATCCTTTTTCTTCTTGTAGAGCCTCTGAAGGGGAAAACATCTCGCCTTCCGGTGTCTGATCTTCATTTTTCTCAATCGTCGAAAGAATCTCGAGATCCGCGACAAGCTGTTCCAATCGGTCGACTTCCGACTCCAATATACGTAAAAATCTCTTTGCCTGAGGCGAGTTGACATCCATCGTAGAAAGAGTCTGTGTAAATCCTTTAATAGAAGTCATTGGAGTGCGAAGTTCATGAGAGACATTGGAGACAAATTCTCGGCGAATGGAGAGAAGTCTATTCAGTCTTGTCGTATCTTCAATTGCAAGCGTCACGCCCGACTCATGGGCAGTATAGATAGTGGGAGACAAATGTACGCTGAGGTCTCTATTTCCAAGACGCAGTTGAAACGGTTCATCAGGAAGGTCAGCTCCCTTTTTATATTCCTCGATCACATCATCAAATTCATTGCTTCGAAGGAGGAGCAGTGCGTCTTTTCCGATCGCCTCCTCTTCCTCGATATGAAACATATCGGCAGCGGCAGGATTGATGAATAAAACACGATATTCTTCATCGAGAGCTACTACTCCTGTC
>JGI24709J26583_10002540_pt1 | contig 14976 bp, 8 predicted proteins | sample BioPla2DNA1_FD_26583 | JGI IMG/M metagenome (IMG submission 26583) | reverse complement strand
CTTTAACGACTCACAAAGACAAGCTACTAAAGAGGCTGGCGAAATTGCAGGGTTAAAAGTTCGCAGAATCATTAACGAGCCTACAGCTGCTGCATTAGCGTATGGTCTTGATAAACAGACTCGTGACATTAAAGTAGCTGTTTACGACCTTGGTGGTGGAACATTCGATATTTCAATTCTCGAATTAGGTGATGGCGTATTTGAAGTTAAATCGACAAACGGCGACACACATTTAGGTGGAGATGATTTCGACCAAAGAGTCATTGACTGGTTAGCCGATGAGTTTAAAAGCGACGAAGGCATTGATTTACGTAAAGATCCAATGGCTAAGCAACGTTTAAAAGAGGCTGCCGAGAAAGCTAAAATAGAGCTATCGAGCGCAACCACAACCGAAATCAACCTGCCATACGTAACTGCAGTTGACGGTGTGCCCAAACACCTTGTTAAAACTCTGACACGAGCTAAATTTGAGCAATTAAACGATGATTTAATTCGTAAAACTATTGAGCCTTGTCGCAAAGCATTAAGCGATGCAGGTATTGATAAATCTGATATTGACGAAGTTATCTTGGTTGGAGGCTCAACACGTGTTCCTGCAATTCAAAAAATTGTTGAAGAGTTTTTCGGCAAAGCCCCTTCAAAAGGTGTTAACCCAGACGAAGTTGTGGCACTAGGTGCTGCTATTCAGGGTGGAGTTTTAACCGGAGAGGTAAAAGATGTGTTGTTGTTAGACGTTACTCCGTTGTCACTAGGTATTGAAACCCTTGGCGGAGTAATGACAAAATTGATTGAGTCAAACACTACAATTCCGACAAAAAAATCTGAAACTTTTACAACAGCTGCCGACAACCAGCCATCTGTAGAGATACACGTATTGCAAGGTGAGCGCCCAATGGCTAACGGAAACAAAACTATTGGTAGATTTATCTTAGATAATTTGCCCCCTGCACCACGCGGAATCCCTCAGATTGAAGTTACATTCGATATTGATGCAAACGGAATTTTAAACGTATCAGCTAAAGATAAAGGTACTGGTAAAACACAAAGTATCAGGATTGAAGCCTCATCAGGACTTACAGATGATGAAATCAAACGCATGAAACAAGAAGCTGAAGCAAATGCTGAAGCTGACAAGCAAGAGAAAGATCGTATTGATAAACTAAATCAAGCTGATAGTATGATCTTCCAAACCGAGAAACAGCTGAAAGAATTCGGCGATAAGATCCCCGATGCAAAACGCAAACCAATTACTGAAGCATTAGAAAAACTTAAAGAAGCACATAAAAACCAAGACTTATCGGCAATAGATAGTACAATGGCTGAGTTAAATACAGCATTCCAAGCTGCATCACAAGATATGTATAATGCTCAAAATGCACAGCAAGCTCAAGATAATGACGGAGCACAAGGTCAACCACAATCGGATCAGAAGGAAGAGGTTACTGATGTTGATTTTGAAGAAGTTAAGTAGCAATTATCAATGTGCAATGAACAATTAACAATGAGTAATTGACTATTTGTGATGTAGAGTTAACGGTCAATATGCTTAAAATCAAAATATTACATAGGCGGAGCATGCTCCGCCTTTTTCGACATTTGTATTTGTTGCAAATTTGTAACAAACGGAAATAAATAACTGACACTCAATATATATATAAATTACAAAAAAGTTAAGTTAAGGCTATCTGTAGGAATGTTTGAAATATCTCTTTACTTTTGTGTATAAATTAAACGTATAAAAAAGAAATTCTTAATGACAAAAATTAAAAAAATTGCCCTTGTTGCCCACGACAACCGTAAAGCTGATATGGTTGAATGGGTAGAGTGGAATTGGAATAAACTAATAAAATATGAACTTATTTGCACTGGAACTACCGGAAAGTTGGTGAATGAAACACTTTCAAAAAAGATGGATGATGAATCAGATGCAAAAATATCAATAACACGTCTTAAATCGGGTCCACTAGGTGGTGACCAACAACTGGGTGCTTTAATTTGTGAGGGAAGAGTTGATATGCTGATATTTTTATGGGACCCTATGACTGCACAACCACACGATGTTGATGTTAAGGCTCTATTACGACTTGCCACACTCTACAATATCCCAACAGCCGTTAATAGGTCAACTGCCGACTTTTTAATAAGCTCTATGCTTATAGATTCAAATTATAAACCCATAATAAAAGATTACGGAAGCTATATAAATAGGAAAATTGATATAAAATAAACAGATATATGCTTGAATTATTTAAAAAAAGACAGTCTCAACGTGCATATAAAGATACTCCTGTAGAGCCGGAAAAAATAGAACGGATATTAGAAGCTGCCAGACTTGCTCCTTCGGCTTGTAATGCACAACCATGGAAATTTATTGTGGTTGATGACCCAGAACTAAAGAACCAGATTGCCGATGCAACATCTGCCAAGCTGTTAGGCATGAACCACTGGACAAAACAAGCACCTGTACATATAGTAATTGTTGAAGAGAGCGCAAATATAAGTAGCAACGTGGGAAGCGTAATTAAACGTCGCCATTTCCCAATTATGGATATTGGCATAGCCGCTTCGCATATATCTCTACAAGCTGCATACGAAGGACTTGGCACATGCTTTATTGGATGGTTTAATGAAAAGAGAGTAAAAAAGTTACTAAATATTCCAACTGGAAAACGCCCTCAACTAATTATAACAATAGGTTATCCAGATTCAGAGATACGTGAAAAAATCAGAAAAGATAAAACTAAGATTGTGAGCTATAACAGCTATAAATAAACAAAAAAGCCGTGCTATTAAAACACGGCTTTTACGTATTATAAATATAACACTAACTACTGTTTTACCAAACGTACAGTCTTAACAGTTCTTCCTTCTGAAAAGAATGTCAACATATAAACCCCTGGGTTTAAATTATCAGTGTTTATGGTTACAATATCATCGTTCATAATCCCTTGACGCGTTGCACGAATTCGTCCGTGAATATCTATTATTTCAAGGTTCAAGGAACCACTACTTAAACCATCTACCTTGATATTTACAAGACTAGTAGCAGGGTTTGGATACACCATAATTTCAGATGTAAACTCAATAGCATTAATAGAAACAATTCCTAAAGGACCTTGTTGAAATCCTTGGGTAATAATAATCGTGTTGTCGCTGGAAACTAAAGTTCCAATAACAGGCTCACCAAGTGTCCAACTCATGGAGTATCCAGTCTCTGTATTGGTATGACTTGCTCCCGCAGCAGCAACTACTGAGTGTGTGATTGTCTGCGCATTTAAAAAACCGACAACAAACAACATTGATAGTAAAGTGTATAGCCTCTTCATAATATTATCTGTTTTTAGTTGATATCTTACAAAATATTTAATTAACAAATATAGGTAAACAATATTAAAATCAAACAAATTATAATTATTAAAATGTTAACAATTTGTTATTTTTATTTTAATGACTCTTTTAACAACTTCTCAAACATCTCAATTTTCTCCTCAAGTTTCTTAATAGTCTCATTTTGCTCTTTTATAGCTTCAACTAACACAGGGGTTAGTGTAGCATACTCAATGCCGTAATAAACTCTTTTTCATAAGACTAAAGTTTTAATGATTATTTGTTTTTAATAAATTTTCAGTATTTATATAATATTCCTTTTTAGCAAAATAAGGAAAAAATTCTTACAAATCTATCCGTATTTTTACGGAAAGCGTTATCCGTAATTTCCGCAACGCTAATATAAGAAACTGATTATTAACGACATACATTCAACTCACGTTGATACGCTGTGTGTTAATGATTTGTTAAGTTTTTTAATTATCTGTTAAATCGAAGATTTGGAAGATTTATCATACTAAAAAAAACAGGTAAATTGCTATGCATAATATTATCTTTTTTTGCTTAAAATTATTATTAAACTCATTAGAGCGATATGGTCTATATACAAAAAGGAGCTATCTCGAAAAACGAGACAGCTCCTATACTTATAATAATACATTAAATTATTGCTTAATAAATCTATGTATTGTTGTATTGTTAGTTTCTATTATTCTTATAAAATAAGAACCCGAATTTAGCATTCCAATATCCAAAGTGGTTGTGCTATTTTCGGTTTTTGTTGTACTGATTAATGCTCCACTAACATTGTATAGCTCAATAACAGCTTCATCACTATTACTACGTTCTATTGTCAATACTCTTTCAGCAGGATTTGGATATAGTCGAACAAAACTATTCGCAAAACCATCTATTCCAGTAATCATATTTACAGGAATCGTTAAATCAGCACCGTTTACCACAAACGAACCCTCAAAATCAGAGTATCCTGATTTTGATACAGTATAGTTATACTCCCCGTTAAACAACCAGATTGTAGCTTCACCCGAAGCATCGGTTGTCAACGTTCTGTTATTAACAAAAACATTAGCACCTTCAATAGGGGTGCCGTCACTTTCTCTTTTAACAGTGAAGTTTACATACCAGTACGGTGGAAGATAAAAAGACATCTCTGCCACTTCAGACTCACCAGATGTGTAAACTGCTTTAACTCCAGCTGTATGATAACCCCCTCCAACATTTTCAAATCTGTAGGTTGTTTCCATAATGTCTGAAGCTACTTCTTCACCGTCCAAATATACCGTATATCCGTTAAATGCTCTTGTTTGGCTTGGTGTACCATTGTAATAGTCACCAATTTCGGGTATAGAAACAACAGATATCTGATCAGAAGTAAATTCTCCGATACGTGCGTTCTCGTCAACTACTGCTCCAGGTCTTACAACGTCAAGGACTCTTTTTGTTTTTGCATCAGTAACGGTAATAGTTGTCATATCATTTGAACCACCAAATTGAACGTAGAAATGGTAGTTTTTACCTTCTTCAAATACATAGTCATCTTTACGTCCGTTTTCACCTGCTGCAATCCATAGTCTGTCATTAGGAGTTGGGTTTACTATACAGTAGTCGTAAGTTCCTACAGGTACTAGGATAGTAGCTGAGTTGTTACAAATCATATTTTGAGTATTACAAACCGGGTCTGCATTTTCTGGAATCTTGTATTCAAACACATCGTACAAGGTTGCAGGAGCGTTACAATCAGCCAACCAGCCAGAAGTAGGAATTGTTTGTCCGTACTCAACAGCGTCAGCATCCAATAGCAATTGATAACCCGATCCGTCACCCCAAACATCGTCTGCTTGTAAAGTAACATTTACTCCATATACATTATTCCAAGTGAAAATTATATCATTACCATCAAAGTCACACTCTAGATTATTTGGTGTTACAATAATTTCAACTATAGTAGCTGGGAATGTAGTATTTGCATTAATCGTTACGCTATCTGCAGCAAAAGGTTCGTATCCGGCTTTAGCAGCAGTAATAGAGTAAAGACCTTTCCAAACAGTTGGGAATGTTATATCTCCTGTTGCACCTGTTGTTCCTTCATAAACATGTTGTGCAATACCATCATGGTTAGTTAGAGTAACAGTAGCTCCTTCTACTGCTCCATCAGCATTGTCTTTAACGTGGACAGTATATTCAGTTTCCAAGTCTTTTGCTAGAATGTTAGATAATCTTGGCTTTGACACAACGTTGTTGGTGTAGTTAGCCACTACTGCATATTGATACAATCCTGCAGGTAGTGTTTCCCATACGGTATCGGTATATGCAGTGTATGTGGTTGAAGCGATTAACTCTGTCCACTCTGCTTGTGGTTGGTCTTTAATTAAACGATATAGAGTGTAGTCAACTAATGCTCTGCTTACACTGTTTTCACTGTTTCCGACAATTGTAATCTCTCTTGATTCAATTGCACTTGTAGATCTTAAATCTGATAGTATGTTGCTACCATCTCCATTGTTTACTTTTGAATCATTCATTTCGTACTCTGCATGTAACTTGCTAAGATTTGTTACGAAACCTTTTCCGTTATCAACAAGTGCTCCTAAAGCCCAATTATAACTTAGTCCATGTGAAGTTAAAGTTTCCCATGCACCGTTAGCTATTTTTATCCAGTCTCCAAATCCGGTAATAGCAGGACCTTCATCAACTCCTGCGGGATAATGTTCTATTGGTATAATATGAACGCCATACCAAAGCTCTTGACCATCAGGAACTACTACAGGTGTTGTAAGTTCAACTTCGTTCCATTGAAAATACTCAACGTTCAATGCAACTTGTTCGTGAACTAAAGTTCCCGGGTCTGTAGCTGAGCCGCCTGTCCATACTTGTACCTTGTATGTACCTGTTTCAATAGGGAAGAATTTTATTTTTGATACAAACATATCAACTGCCTCTAAGCCTGACAATTGTTCAGCACTGAAACGATGTGCAATCGTATATTCTACAGGGTGTCCAATCCCACAATTATCTGGATCTGCATCGCCGCTCCATGTAATCCATTTTGGATCACCCGGAGAAGTTACTCCCGGAGAGAGCCAAGTTACATTAACGTTTTCTCCTTCAACTGTGGCAGTAACTTTACCAGCAGGATAAGCAATCTCATTAACAACAATGTTGTGGTCGGTAATATGGGCATTGGTAACGGTTACAGTTCCATTGTATTGTTGGTAACCTTCAGCGTCAACAACTACTTCATACTCTTTTCCAGCACCCCAAACACCTGACATTGAATAGTGTCCTGCAGCATCTGTGGTATCGGTGTAATCTTCATAACCATAGAAGTTAACAACTGCACCTGCTACAGGTAGTCCTGTGTCACTTGTTGTAATAGTACCACTAACCATATATTGTTGAATTGGTGATATTGTTGCGTTAACGGTAGTAGTTGAGTCACCAACAACATTAATGTTTGTTGCATTAAAGTCTGTATATCCAAATTTGGTAAAGTCAAGTGCATAAGTTCCTGGAATCAAATATGGCAAAGAGTAATTTCCACTTGCGTCTGTAGTAGTATGTCGTGTTCCTCCTACTATTTGAACTTTAACGCCTTCTGCAGGAGTTCCTCCACTGGTTACATTACCTGTAATTCCTCCAAGTCCAGCTGTAGAGAAGAACATAGTAATGTCAGGTATGTAAGTTGTTGCTGTTCCTCCTGTTGGAGCAAGAGGGTCAAGTTGTGTGTCAGATCGGCGATGACGAGTACGACTTTCACTTGTACTTGTTAAAAAGAACAGACAGCCGTTAGAAATCCATGCCGTATCATATTCTCTATATGTATATATAACCAAGTTTTGACCACTATAGACATAAGGAGTCTGTAAATTGATGTTAATATCGTTTATTCCACCCGGGAACTCTACTTCACCATCAAAAACTAATGTCAAATCAGCTGGGTCAATAAATCCACCAGTAAGGTTTGTAAGAGTTGTTTCTCCAATCCAAACTCTTATACCTTTCGGGACAATAAGTGAGGTTGGAAAATTGTTTTTATATACAATTTTGTTAATTATACCACCGCCTACACCAAGCTGCTCGGCAGTATAGATAGATTGAGCGCAACTGTTATAATAGTAAAAATCAAAGGGAATACGTAATCCCGACACTGTAGCTCCTGGACCAATTTGAGCGACATAAGTACCAGCCGGATGTATTGTAAACATTACTATGTCTGTAGCGTTATCACCGGGATATTCGTCTGTTGCAAAGTTAATAACACCTTTAACACCCATTGTCCCTACTGCTGATGGTGTCCACACTAGGTCAATAGAAGTTTGTGCTCCTGATATTAAATCAACACCGTTTGCAGATGCCAATATGTTACCTGCTGTATCCTGTAGCTGAACAGTATAAGCGCTACCTAAAACATCAGCAGTTCCTTGGTTAAGAATAAGGAAAGGAATAGTTTTGGCTTCAGTAGCTGTTGCATGAGGAGTTGTGTTTAATTTAAGTGCTACCAAGTTGTTTGGTACGGGAGTATAACACTCTACAGTAGCTTTCCATCCTGGTTTCATAACAGAGCCATCGCTCGTAAAATTAAACCCAAGCACACCATTAGGATTATCTCCATAGAATGGCTCTGGAGGAAGATTAGCTCCTGTCAGAGTGGCTAATAGTGGGTCAAGCGGGCTTGAGCCGTTGTAAACAAACAGTTTGTCGTAGTTGTTTTCTGTTTCAAATTCAAGGAAAGTTACCTTGATACGAGCACCTGGTGTTTCTGGTACAAATACCAAGAAATGGTTCTCGTTTCCCGAGTAGTTACCTGTAGCTCCTCCTGTATCATAGAAGAGGGCATTACAGGTTGTCACAGATCCTGTTTGCATCAAAACAACCGTTGGATCTTTTGATGCATCATCTTGCTGCGCTACTGCTTGCTTAGAAAAAATCCCAACGAAAGCGAACATCGCAGCTGTCAAAAATGTTAGTTTGCTAATCATGGCTTGTGTTTTTTTGATCAATGTTATTTGTTTATTTCAGGACGAGACAACATACTATATTATTGCTTAATAAATTTTTGAACTTTAGTTGCCTCTTTTTCAATTACGCGTATAAAATAAACTCCGCTATTTAGTTCAGAAACCGAAATTTCTTTAACTGTTTCGCTCATTTCAAATGAGTTAACAATTACTCCATTATTTGAATAGATTTCAACCATAGCGTTATTGGTGTTCTCACGTGTAATTGTTAACGTGTTAGTTGCCGGATTAGGATATAACTTAATACCTTGTACTTTGGTTTCACTTTCTATACTTTTATAGATAATGATTATTTCTGTATGATCTGTTACTACGACAGTACCTTCCCAATCTTCAAAACCCAGTTTTGTTGCAACCCAATTATAATGACCTCTCGGTAATTCAAACGTAGCAATACCATTAATATCGGTTGTTTTCGATTCTGTTATCGACTCGTTACTAACAATGATATTAACTCCCTTAACAGGAGAACCATAAATATATCTCTGAGCAATAAATTTCACATTGAATTTAGGCTCATGATCAAAAGCTATCTCCACTACTTCAGACTCGCCAGAAGTATAAACCGCCTTAACTCCAGCAGTGTGCTCTCCAACCGAAACATTTTGGAAAGTGTAGGTTTCTTCCATAATACCTGAAGCTACTTCTTCACCGTCTAAATATACCGTATATCCGTTAAATGCTCTTGATTTCTCTTTCTCTGGAACGCCAATATAGATATCATCAACCATAAAAACGTGTCCATAAAATATATAGTTGATAGCAGCTCTAATGTTTTGTCCCACATATTCGTCTAATGGGTAAGTGAATTTTGTCCATGTATGCGGAGCATTAACATGTGTTCCTTCTGAAATAATTGTAAAGTCAGACGGAGTTGTACCGCCTGTTGATATACCTACTCTAAAGTTTTCATATCCATAAATATAATTTGAAGTTCTTGCCCAGAAAGAGAACTCCATTCCAGGAATAACGGTAACTTCCGGAGTTACTAACCAGTCATTATTATTATGAGACATCGCGGCAAAACAACCTAAAAATTTATTTCCGCTGTGTGCTGCCCAATCTTCTTCCGACAAAGGAGGAGTAGTCGCCAATGTGTTAATTACAATATATGAACCTGTATAACCTTCGTTGGGGAATGAAATGCCATATCCAAATCCATACGTAGGAGAGCTGTCAACGTCAACAAGAATATAGTCGCCAATATTCTCGAATATAAAATCGTCGTAGCTTTCAATGTCATCGAAGAAGATGGGTCCATGGTTCCAACTGAAAATTGCATTATTGCCATCTTGGGATATCGTTAAATTGTATGGTGTTACAATATTTTCAATTTGCTCAATTGGAGATGCATCAACTTGCTGTGCTATGGCTTGCTGTGAAAAAACTCCAAAGCAAGCAAACATTGTGGCTGTTAGAATTGTTAGTTTTTTAATCATGGCTTGTATGGTTTTTGGTCAATATCAATACTTATTTTACCGTTATATCACTCTACCTCAGTTTCAACAAATATAAGCAATATTTGGAGGATTATCCTAAAAAATCGCTATTTTTGAGACACTAAAACACAAATATCATTGTTAATTAATAAAAGCAATATCTATGTCTCAAAATATTCTAATTACTGGTGCAAACGGTCAATTAGGTAACGAACTTAGAAAAACATCTGCTAAATATAAAGACTACAACTTTATCTATACAGATGTAGAAGAGTTGAATATTACCAATTCCGAGGAAGTGAGACATTTTTTCACAAAAACAAAACCCATTGTGGTAGTTAATTGTGCTGCTTATACTGCTGTTGATAAGGCAGAAACCGAAACAGATAAAGCATTTGCCATAAATGTAACTGGTCCCGAAAACCTTGCAAAAGCAGCAAAAGAACATAACGCATACCTGTTGCACGTCTCTACCGATTTTGTATTTGATGGAAACAGCTCAAAACCATATACCGAAGAAGATAAACCTAATCCCATAGGCGAATATGGACGCACAAAACAGCTTGGAGAGCTTGCTGTTACGCAAAATCATGATATCGCAACAATTGTTCGCACTGCGTGGCTATATTCGTCAGCGAACAACAATTTTTTCAATACAATGGTACGTTTAGGGAGCGAAAAATCAACCTTAAACGTTGTATTTGACCAAGTTGGAACTCCAACATCGGCAGCTGATTTGGCAAACGCACTTCTACTATTAGCCGATAAGTGGCTGAAAGAGAGAACCGTAATGCCAAAAATCCTACACTTTTCCAATGAAGGAGTAGCATCGTGGTACGATTTTGCTGTGGCTATTATGAAGCATGCGGGTCTGAAATGTAAAGTATTACCTATTCACACATACGAATATCCAACCCCTGCTAAACGTCCGGCCTTTAGCGTGTTGGATAAAACAAAAATCAAACAGTTTCTCAGAATTGAGATACCACACTGGGAAGAGAGTCTGGAAAAAGTTGTTATCGAAAAACAAAAGAGCAATAAATAACTAAGGGAAAAAGTTGCAAGGTACAAGGTAAAAGTACTTTTAACTTTACAAACTTTTAACTGATATAAATATATGAATAAGAAATTATTAAAAGAAGTGACCGAGAAAGCCAAAGGTTGGCTAGCGATGAAAAATGTCGATTCAGATACAAAAAAAGAGATAGAGAGAATGATTGCCGAACAGGGAGACGAACTGATAGACTCGTTTTACAAAGTTTTGGAATTTGGAACAGGCGGTCTCAGGGGGATAATGGGAGTTGGCTCAAACAGAATGAATATTTATACCGTAGCGATGTCAACTCAAGGACTGTGCAACTATCTAAAAAAAGCATTTTCAAATCGCAAACAAATTTCGGTTGCTATTGCCCACGATAATCGCAACAATGGTAAGCTATTCTCTGATACTGCTGCAAACGTATTCTCATCAAACGGTATCAAAGTGTATCTATTCGACGCTTTGCGCCCAACGCCAGAGCTATCATTTGCAATTCGATATTTACGATGTGAAAGTGGAATTGTCGTGACTGCGTCCCACAATCCCAAGGAGTATAACGGATACAAAGCGTATTGGGAAGATGGCGCTCAGGTTATTGCTCCACATGACAAAAACATCATCGACGAGGTATTAAAAATAAAGTCAGTTGATCAAATCAACATGCAGGGCAATCAGGAATTAATTGAAATAATTGGCGAAGAGATCGATAGTGCGTATATCAAAGCACTTACATCACTCTCGTTGCGACCTGATATTATTGAACAACATAAGGATATGAAAATCGTTTACACTCCTATTCACGGAACGGGAGTTAAACTTGCGCCAAGGGCATTGAGAGCATTTGGATTTGAAAACATAATAAATGTCCCTGAACAAGACGTTGTTGACGGCAATTTTCCTACAGTTAAATCTCCAAATCCCGAAGAACCCGCAGCTCTTGCACTCGCCCTAAAAAAAGGGAAAGAGGTTGATGCTGACTTAATTTTAGCTACCGACCCTGATGCCGATCGCGTTGGAATAGCGGTAAAAAATCTAAAAGGAGAATTTATACTATTCAACGGAAATCAGACAGCCACATTTCTAATTTACTATTTATTAACAAGTTGGCAAGAAAAGGGAATGCTCACAGGCAAGGAGTATTTGGTTAAAACTATTGTTACAACCGAAATTTTGCCATTAATGGCTGAAAAATTCAATGTTGAAATTTATGACGTTCTAACAGGTTTTAAATACATTGCTGACATCATTGCAAAAAACGAAGGAGAAAAAACATTTATTGGCGGTGGAGAAGAGAGCTACGGCTATTTGATGGGAGAGTTTATCCGCGATAAAGATGCAATAATGTCATGTGCGTTAATTGCTGAGGCTGCTGCTTGGGCTAAAAGCAAAGGAAAGAGCGTTTTCGAGATGTTAATCGAAATATACAAAGAGTTTGGATTATTTTACGAACGCTTAATTAGCATTACCAAAAAAGGTAAAAGCGGTGCAGACGAAATTGAGCAAATAATGACCCGATTTAGGAAAAATCCACCTGCAGAAATTAATGGCAGTAAATTGGTTTGTATTAAAGATTATTTGACACAAAAAACACTCGATATCGAAACAGGAAAAGAAAAACCTATAGAATTGCCAAAATCAAACGTTTTACAATTTATTCTGGCAGACGATTCGATACTGTCTATACGTCCGTCCGGCACGGAACCTAAGATAAAAATTTACGCCGGAGCGCGCGATAAGTTTGATAATGTTGCCGATTTTGAGAAAACTGTCGAAAAGCTTGACAATAGAATAACTGCAATGCTTGATGATTTAAAACTGTAGTGGCAGAGTACAACTTAACAACAGAGATAAAGTTTTTAAAAGGTGTTGGCGAGAAACGCGCAAAGCTCTTCAGCGAGAGCTTGTCGATCAACACCATAAGCGATTTGTTGTTCTATTTTCCGTATAAGCACATTGACAGAAGTGTACTTTTTAAAATATCAGAAATACCGGTAACAGGCGCATTTGTACAGTTTAAAGGCAAGTTTATTGACTTTAAAACCAGTATTGCAGGCAACAGACGATTGCTAACAGCAAAAGTTTCAGACGGAAGTGCAACCATTGAAGTTGTATGGTTCGCAGGTCATTCCTGGATACAAAACACATACAAAGTTGGTGTTGAGTATCTCTTTTTCGGGAAACCAAATGTGTTTAACCGCAAAATCAATTTTGTACATCCTGAGATTGAGCCAATTGAAAACTATTTTACTAAACACAACTACACTTTTTCTCCGGTTTATAGCATTCCCGAAAAGTTAAAGAAAAGCAATATAAGTTCTAAAACAATCCAATCGCTTGTTGAACAGGCACTTGAAATTACATTTGTGCAAATTAGGGACTTTTACACTCCTGATTTTTGCAAGAAACACAATCTTATACCACTGCAAGATGCTCTGAAAAACATACACTTCCCTTCCTCGCACGAAATATTAATAAATGCCGAACGCAGACTAAAATTCGATGAGCTCTTTTTGTTGCAATTGGATTTACTAAGGCAATTCAAATTACGTAAAGCTAACATTGATGGAATAAGAATGCCTGTTGTAGGCAACTTTTTTAACACATTTTACAAACAAAACCTTCCGTTTGAACTTACTGGAGCGCAAAAACGTGTGGTACGCGAAATTTTTGAGAATATCAAAAGTGGCGAACAGATGAACCGTTTACTACAAGGCGATGTAGGTTCCGGCAAAACTTTAGTAGCACTTTTGGCAGCTCTTTTGTGTGCCGATAACGGTTATCAAACATGTTTTATGGCACCTACAGAAATACTTGCAAAACAGCACTTTGCAAGCATATCGAAATTTGTGTCGGGATTGGGCTTTAACGTCGATTTGCTTACAGGTTCTACTAAAAAGAAAGACCGCAAGATTATTCACGAAAAACTCGCAGACGGCACTACACATTTACTGATTGGCACACACGCTTTGATCGAAGATATAGTGACTTTCGATAACTTAGGAATGGTAATAGTAGATGAGCAGCACCGTTTTGGCGTAGCCCAACGAGCCAAGCTTTGGAAAAAGGGAAGACAAATTCCTCATGTACTTGTAGTTACGGCAACACCAATTCCAAGAACATTGGCATTAACCCTCTACGGCGATTTGGATATTTCGATAATTGACGAAATGCCACCGGGACGTAAACCTATCAAAACCGTGCATTACTACAACACCAAACGCAAAAAGCTGTACGAGTTTATGAAAGAACAGATTGACGTAGGGCGGCAAGTATATATTGTTTTTCCATTAATTGAAGAATCGGAAAGTTTTGATTATGAGAACTTAGAAGAGGGATACGAAAGGACGGTAGCTTATTTTGGAAAGGAAAACGTAGTAATGGTTCACGGCAAAATGAAAGCCGATGAAAAAAACGCAGCTATGCAGAGATTTATATCAAAAAAAGCTGCAATAATGGTTGCCACAACAGTAATAGAGGTTGGGGTTGATGTTCCAAATGCTTCGATAATGGTAATTGAAAGCGCTGAACGTTTTGGACTAGCGCAGCTACACCAATTAAGAGGCAGAGTTGGACGCGGTTCGGAACAGTCATTTTGCATTTTATTAACATCATACAAGCTATCATCAGAGAGCAGGAAGCGAATTAATGTAATTACATCAACAAACGACGGTTTTATTATTGCCGAGGAAGATTTGAAAATTCGCGGCTACGGAGATATTGATGGAACACGCCAAAGCGGACTACCGTTTGAGCTTAAAATTGCGGGTGTAAGTCGCGATCATGCTATCCTCGAATATGCCCGAAAGGTCGCAAACGAACTTATTGAAGAAGACCCACTCTTAGAACAACCTCAAAACCAAAAGCTTAAACAATTTATGCAATATAAATTAAAAGAGAGCACATTTTGGGGAATGATATCGTAGCAACAAGTTTACAACAGAATTATTTATCCATATCTTTACAACAAAATTATAATCAATGGCACTACTCGGACATTTTCAAAAGCTTCAAGCAGTTAAGATTACACCACAGGGATTTTATTTATCTGACAATCAAGAAGAAGAGATATTATTGCCCAACAAATTTGTTCCTGAAAATCTTTCTGTGGGCGATGAGGTAGAGGTGTTTGTTT
>JGI24709J26583_10002536_pt1 | contig 14991 bp, 14 predicted proteins | sample BioPla2DNA1_FD_26583 | JGI IMG/M metagenome (IMG submission 26583) | reverse complement strand
TTTCGAGTATCCTTTCGCTGTGCCCTGTTCCATATGCATCGGCTGTGTCAAAAAATGTGATGCCCATGTCGATGGCTTTATTTATTGCCCTGATGGATTCCTCGTCATCGACCGGTCCATACCCGTCACTCATGCCGCCCATTTTGAAGAGCCCACCGATTGCCCAGCAGCCGAGTCCCATAGGGCTGACTTTGATGCCGGATTTTCCAAGTGTTCTGTTCTCTAAAATACTCATATTTATATCCTCCTCATTTTGTTAAATATATAATCCCTTACGGATAATCAAGCTTTTATTCCTTCTAAAAATACATCAAGACAACGCGTGATTTCTTCGTTAATCTGTTCATTGGTATAGAATTGAACCCCCATTGCAAGACCAATCATCATATTGTAGAAGGCTACGGTTATGCTGTGTGGGTCCAAAGGTTTTATTTCATTCTTTTGGATACCTGTCTCTACAACTTTGAGTATCTTGTTCATGAAATACATTTCAACCCTGAAGGTTTTGCTCTGAAGATCCTGCATAAAGCATTCTGGCGGATAGTAGTAATAGCGGTCCCAGAATGCCATCTCCAAATTGTCTATGCAATTCTTCACATACCTTGTGAAAATGTCAGAAAGCGTTTCGAATGAACTTTTGTCATCATCAATAGCGGTTATGCTGTTTATGAAGCTTTCATAATTTTCCACTATTTTGTCAAAAACAGCTTGGAATATACTCTCCTTACTGGGGAAATGAAAATATATCGACGGCTTCTTTATGTTCACAGCCTTTGATATGTCGTCCATACTGCAGTTAAAATAGCCTTTTGTTGCAAACAACTCTAGGGCTTTCTCCAGTATTTTGATTTTTGTCATTGTAATATCCTCCATACCAACCTAACGTTAGGTAGATTATATCAGATATGATATTTGATTGCAATATGAAATAATGGTTTTGACTATTATATCTTGCCAAATTATGATATTATGCTTTTAAATAGAATGTGTTGGCACTAAGTATGGCATACAATGTAAAGTAAACATGATTAGAATAAAGCCATTTGGATTAAGTGTTTTAGAGTTTCTGTATAATAGACAGTAGATAATAAATTGGTTGAAGGAGGGGTTAGAGCTATATGGTAAATACAGATTATGAACATGAAAAGAATTGGTGGAATGCAAAAGCAGTAAAAGAAGAGATTGATATGGGAGATGAACAGATTAATAGGGCTCTCAGATGGAGAGAGATTAATAAAAATCTTACATCTGATATTACAAGCGTTCTTGAGGTGGGAGCGGCTACAGGTGCTTTTTCTGTACCATTGGCAAAGAGAGGATATCAGGTAGTGCATTTTGATATATCTGATGAAATGATTTCAATTGCAAAGGAAAAGGCGGATAAACTGAAGCTTGATAATATATCATTTCAACAGGGTAATTCGATTGATTTATCTATGTATGGTGACAATTCATTTGATATGGTAATAAATATGGATGGTGCCGTATCGTTTTGCGGAGTGGATGCTGAAAAGGCTATCAAGGAAACCATAAGGGTAGCCGGGAAAAAAGTCATAATGACCGTATCTAATAGGGGAAACATGTTAATATCGCTGGTGAAGGCGGTTAGCTGGCTAAAAACAGACAAGTTCCTGCCTGCCGCTTACAGCATGCTTAATGACGGGTTATGGCATACATATCAGTTCAGTGAAAATGCAAAGCTTGTTAAAGGGTGTACGAATGATTACCTCGGTCCGATAAAGGCATTCACATTAAATGAGTTAAGAAGCATATTTGAGGTCGAAGGTATGCGGATTGACAGATTGACTTCTATTGGTTCATTATCGAATCATTGTGGTAAGGAATTTGTTGATTGGATAATTAAGGATACAAAATTATTTGATGAATTTGTTGAAATCTGTGACAGGTATGATAAAGAGATATGCTCTGATTCAATTGGCAGTGCCCAAAGAGCAGGTATTATTATTGTTGCAAGTAAGCCAGACAAAACATAACACAAATTATCGGGTATATAATCACTGCCTTTGATAAAATCAAACTGTAGAGGGGAGTGAAAACCATGGAATGGATGGATAGTATCAGTAAAGCTATCAGCTTTATTGAAAATAATAATTAACATTTATTTGTACTATAACACATCATACTCAATATTACTATATCCATGACATGGATATATCCATGGCATGGATAAGTGCATATAGCGATATCCTAATCTGAGTATTTATGATATAATCGGATAGAGAAGCTATTAGAGATAATAGACATGAGGGGAGAACAAAAAATGAGAATTATATCAGTGAAGGAAAGTCCTGAATATAAAGACAAAGCAATTAAGTATTTTCAAAGCAAATGGGCAAGTAAGGATAGTCTTATGGTTTATGAGGACTGTATAAACCACTGCATCACAACTAAGAATCCTCTGCCGCAGTGGTACCTATTGATGAAAGAGGATGAAATCATTGGCTGTGCCGGGCTGATTACCAATGATTTTATAAGCAGGATGGATCTCTATCCCTGGGTATGTGCTTTATATATAGAAGAGGCACATCGTGGTAATTCATATGGCTCTTTACTTCTTGAGAAAGCGAAGGAGGATGCTAAAAAAGGCGGATTTTCAAACCTATACCTGTGCACCGGACATATTGGTTATTATGAGAAATATGGCTTCCACTACATAGGGGAAGGTTACCATCCTTGGAGTGAAAGTGCGAGGATTTATGAAGCAGGTCTATAGAGAGTATAATGGAATACTTGTAGATATTAAGGCCAAGGCATGTATATTTCGAATTGAAAGTTAAAATTCTCACTAAAAAAGGAGTGATGAAGTTGTCTGCAAAGGTTGATTATAAAAAGGATTATAAACATTTGTATTTACCTAAGACATCACCGGTGATTATCGATGTACCAAGCATACCATTTATAATGGTAAGCGGCTCAGGCGACCCTAACGGAGAAGAATTTGCCAGAGCAACAGAGGCTCTGTACAGCTTAAGCTATGCGGTAAAGATGTCTTACAAGAAAGAAGTTGTACCAGTGGGATATTATGAATATACGGTTTTTCCGCTGGAAGGAGTATGGGACTTAATTGACAAATCAAAGCCTGCCACCGATAAGAGCAACTTAAAGTACACGATTATGATACGGCAGCCTGATTTTTTAACTGAAGATTTATTTAATCAGTTTTTAGAACAGACTAAAAAGAAAAAGCCAAATCCTTACCTTGATACCATGAAATTTGGCGAAATAGAGGAAGGTCTTTGCTGTCAGATGATGCATTTGGGAAGCTATGACGATGAACCTGAAAGCTTTTCCCGTATGGAGAGGTTCTGCCATGAGCAAGGGTATGATAGAGTAAGTAAAGTTCATAGAGAAATTTATCTGTCTGATCCCCGAAAGACTGAGCCATCAAAGCTAAAGACTGTATTAAGATTCTCAGTAAAACTAGCCGGTGATTGACATTGATGAGGATAATTAGAACTTCTCATATATTGCTCAATATTGTAAGAGTATGGAGAATATTTTAATTAGCAATAACTATATATAGAAATGGGGTATAATATGGACTTTTATTTCAGGGATGAATTTTCTCTTGGAGTAGCATCAGCCGCTACCCAGATCGAAGGCGGAGAATGCAATCATAATTGGAATGACTGGTACCATAGGGGCAGGATTAAGGACGGTTCAAATCCTGCAAGAGCAAATGACCATTATATTCTATGGAAACAGGATGCTGATTTAATGTTTGATATGAAGATCAAGCATTATCGTCTTAATTTAGAATGGGCTAGGATCTGTCCGGAAGAGGGTAAGGTGGATGAAGATGCTATTACCCATTATAGAGACGAGATACTATATCTTCAGAAGACGGGAATATCAGTCCTGCTTACGATTCATCATTTCACAAATCCGATGTGGTTTGAGCGTAAGGGTGCATTCGAAAGGAAAGAGAATATAAAGTATTTTATGGATTTTGTAAAGACGGTGGTTAAAGCATTCGGAGATATTGTTTCTGAATATATTACTATCAATGAGCCAAATGTATATGCAACCATGTCATATTATTATGGAGACTGGCCGCCGGGAGAGAAGTCCATGATTAAGGCTATAAATGTTATGACTAATATGGCGGTTTGCCATATAAAGGCTTATAAGATGATTCACCGTATGAGACAGAAGATGGGATATCATGGCACGAAGGTAAGCTTTGCAAATCATGTTCGTGTGTTTGATCCCAAGGATCCGAAGAATTCATGGCATCGCAGCTGTGCAAAATTGTTGGAGAGATTCTTCCAAGGTGCAGTAACCGAAGCGATGACTACCGGACATTTCACACTTCCTTTGCGTCGGCCAAAAGGCATTCCACGAGGAGAGTTTCTGGATTTTATAGCAATTAACTACTACACACGTACCACCGTATCAGGCTTTGGTGACGGAACTAAGCAGGATGCATATAAGAATGACTTGGGATGGGAAATTTATCCGGAGGGAATAATACGGTGTGCGAAATATTTATATGGTCTTTTAAAGCGACCTATATATATAACAGAGAACGGAACCTGTGATAATGAAGATAAGTTCCGCTGCAAATATATATATGACCATCTGAAGGCTATTACAGAATCTGATCTGCCTATAACAAGGTATTATCATTGGTGCTTCTGTGATAATTTTGAATGGATAGAAGGTGAAAGTGCCAGATTTGGACTCGTTCATGTTGACTATGAGACACAGAAGCGAACAGTTAAGAAATCAGGGAAGTTTTACACCGAAATGATAAAGGAAAATGGTGTTACGAAGGATATGTATGATGAGTATGTGAAGGATCAGGAATATCACTATTAGGAAAGAGAAGGGGTAGATACTTTGATTACTGTTTCGGGGACAAGCTTTCGAATAGATACGGAGCATACGACCTATCTGTTTCGGAGGACTAAATATGATCATTTGGAACATATTTATTATGGGAATTTACTCAGTAAGGACGATAGGGCGAAAGACCTGGCACAGAAGCGGTCAATTCAAGTGGGCAGCAGTGTACTTTATGACAAAGATGACAGCACATACAGTCTTGACAGCATGTGTCTAGAATGGTCGGATAACAGTCGTGGAGATTATAGACATAGCCCTACTGAGTTTGTTATGCCCGACGGCAGCTATGTAACAAATTTTATATACGATAGCCATGAAGTAATTGACGGATGCTTCCCCATGGAGACTCTTCCAAGTGCTTACGGGGGAGACCGGACCTTAAAAATTTCTTTGAAAGATATAATTTATCCCATATACATCGACCTATATTATACTGTATTCGAAAAATGTGATGTAATAACGAGAAGAGCTGTTGTCCGAAATGAGACAAAGGACTGCCTAAGAATAAACCGTATTATGAGTATGATGATTGATATGCCGGATGAAAGCTTCTGTATGTATACGCTGGACGGGGGATGGATTAAGGAAGCCAACCTGCATAAGCGTCCTGTATCATATGGAATTACAGTCAATTCATCAACCACGGGAGCCAGCAGCAATAAGCACAATCCTGCATTTATGATTGCCGAAGCTGATGCAAATGAAGACTACGGTAATGTATATTCCTTCAACATGATATACAGCGGCAATCATTTCAGCATGGCGGAAAAAAACGAAAGGGATTATGTCCGTATCAGCATGGGAATAAATCCTCACTGTTTTGAATGGAAGCTGTCGCCGGGAGAAAACTTTGAAACACCTGAATGTGTGATGAGCTTTAGCAGTAAGGGATTCAATGATGTTAGCCATCATATGCATGATTTTATAAATGAGCATATTGTAAGAGGTGATTATAAGAAAAAGGAAAGACCTATTTTAATAAATAATTGGGAAGCTCATTTCTTTGATTTTAATGAAACAAAGCTTCTGCGGCTTGCAAAAACTGCAAAGGAACTGGGTATTGAGCTGTTCGTGCTTGATGACGGATGGTTTGGCAAGCGTAATGATGACCATGCAGGTCTTGGAGATTATTATGTGAATAAGAAAAAGCTTCCTCATGGGATAAAGGCTTTCGCTGATAAAATAAGAAGCATCGATCTTGATTTCGGATTATGGTTCGAACCTGAGATGGTGAATGAGGATAGTGAGCTGTATCGCAGTCATCCGGAATATGCCATAAAACTTCCCAATCGCAAACCTGTCCTGGGAAGAAATCAGCTGGTACTTGATCTGTGTAAAAAAGAGGTTAGAGATTATATAGTAGATAATGTGTCCTCAATATTAGATGAGGCAGGGATAAGCTATGTAAAATGGGATATGAACCGTCATATTGCGGAAGCGTACTCAGCGGTTCTAAGCAATCAGGGAGAGTTCTATCACAGATATATTATGGGACTCTATGAGGTATTAAAGCGTATCTTTGAACCCAGACCTCATATATTATTAGAGAGCTGTTCAAGCGGCGGCAATCGTTTTGACTTGGGTATGCTATGTTTCAGCCCTCAGATATGGTGCTCCGATGATACTGATCCTATCGAGAGGCTAAAGATTCAGACAGGACTGTCGTATTTTTACCCGCAGTCTGCAATGGGAGCTCATGTATCGCAGTCACCACATCAGCAAACCCTAAGAGATACACCCCTTGCAACCCGCTTTCATGCGGCATGCTTCGGCTGCTTCGGGTATGAGTTGGATTTTAAGTATCTGACACCGGAGGAAAAGAAGGATATCAAGGAACAGATAGAATTCTATAAACAGTATCGTAAGATCTTCCAATACGGACGCTTCTACAGAATAAAAACATACAAAGAGAACAAAGTCATATGGGAGGTGTTAAGCGAGGACAGGGAAATCGCCATGGTAGGGTTCTTCCAGACCTTGACCACAGCAGCCGAGAGCAGCGATAAGCTGAAGGTTTTGGGGTTAAAGGATGGCATGTATACTTTAAAGACAAGACCCCAAAGGCTGTATATAAAACGCTTTGGTGGACTTACAAAGCATGTTCTGCCTGTGGAACTTAATCCTGATGGCTTGATTATGCGAATGGCTAATAAATATTACAGTATGAAGGACTGCGTGGAGAATTATACATGCTCATCTGAAGCACTTAAGTCAGGTATACCGTTATGCGAGCAGTTCATCGGTACGGGGTATAATGAGAATATTCGGATGCTTGGAGATTTTGGGTCTAATATGTATATTGTGGAGATGATAAAATAAATGTTCTAAGAAGACAGAGTATACAGTTTTATACATTGGTAAGAAAGTATAAAATGAAGTATATTCAGACAAGGCATTCCTAAATAGGAGTGCCTTAATATTATTTTTGAACATTTCTGAGCTTGTAAGAAACCCCGTATTCCGCAGGCAAGCTTTAACGCTTATGGAATATGGGGTATTCTTGTAAGCATANTATCATTATTATAAAATACTTTGACATAATTTGGCTCATGAAGTATTATATGATGTATAATCATGGCAATAAGCNGATGAAAATTTAATCATTAAAACTTGGAAAGCCATAGGGCGTAAAAAGAGTAGAGATATATAACTATGTTACTAAAAGATTTGTAATCAATACAGAAAGCGAGTGAAAAAAGGAGAGAAGCATGATAAACAAACTTATTACAAGCAAAATGCAGGAATCTGATATCAACCAGGCAGTTAGCATATGGGTGGAACAATATAAACGGTATTGTGCTAACGATGAATCATTTCCATCATATTGGGTTAATAACACAATTGAAATTGAAGGATTTCTAAGAAGCAAGGTTAAAGATGAGACCGCTATTGTTGCTATGGCAGATAACAAAATAGTTGGGTATATGACTTATGATGAGTTTCCGTTTAACGGTGAAAAGTCTGTGTTTTGTCCGGCAATTGCACATGCTGCGGTTGATGAATATAAGGAAGAAGTATATCTCACATTATACAAAAGCATTTCCAAAGATTGGACAGATAGAAATATATTTAATCATATGTGGACAATTAACTATAATGATACTAAGCTTAGAAGCATATTGTATGACTTAGGGTTTGGTTCATATGTAATTGATTCATTTGCAAGTGTAAATACTGCATTACATAACAGTTATAAGCACACGATTAAGAGAGCAGAGTTATTAGATGCAGATATATTATTTGATTTAGTAGAGGAATCAAGAGAATACTATAGATCTGCTCCGCTTTTTCTTAGAAGAGATCCATATTCAAAGGAAGAAATATCTGAAGTAATTCAAAATGGTAATGTATTTATTGCTTTTGATAGAGATATTGCAATAGGATTTATCAATGTGAACATATCACAAGGGAATAACATAATCGATTTATCTGTATGTAACAGTGGGCTGATTGATGAGATAGGTGCTTACATAAAGCCTGAATACAGAGGTAAGGGATTAGGTAAAGAGTTATTAAGTACCGTATTTGATTACTGTTATGAAAAAGATATAAAGTTCATACACGTTGATTTTGAAACAGCCAACCTATATGCCAATAAATTTTGGAGGAAGTACTTCAATCCAATGTTATTGTCAGTCAGAAGAACAATAAATAAGAATATATATGACTGAGGTTATAATAGAATATTTATATCAGATATGATTTGTTCATGATAAAAAATGAAAAGGTGATGCGATTGGAGATAAGGAAAATTACAGGATTCGAAAAAGTAAAAGCTATGAACTTTGTGTGGAAAGTGTTTCTGGAATTTGAAGCACCGCTTTTTACGGATGAAGGTATAGAGAGTTTTCGAAAATTCATTACTAACAAAGATATAATAAAAATACTTGAGGTTTATGGTGCGTATGAGAATGAGAAAATTATCGGAGCCATAGCGACAAGAAAAAGAGGAAATCATATTGCCTTATTTTTTGTTGATGGAAAGCATCACAGACAGGGAATAGGACGAAAACTATTTGAGGTTGTTTTGAAAAACAGCACATCAGATATTATTACTGTTAATTCTTCTCCTTTTGCTACAGGATTCTATCATAAATTGGGATTTGTTGATATTGATAAAGAACAGACAGAGAATGGTATGAGATTTACACCAATGAAGTATCATAAATGAAAATGACTCAATCCGGAACGGTAATTCAGATTTACCGGATTTACTTGGGATTTAGTAAAGAAAGGAAGATATTATATGGCAAAGTATGAGAAAAGGCTGAAAGGCAATTTTGATGATTTACTTAATTGGCTGCATCAGGATATAACAAACGGCAGTATTTCGGTAAGCTATGAAGATGGAAGTTCGATAACTGTCAATAATACCAGGATGGCTGTAAGAGTCTATGAAAGATACAGCATGACCGGTTCTAACCGTGTCAGTATGAATGTAACGTTGTTAGGTGTGGGAGATGATTTATTTGTTACAGCTATCACTTCAGGAGGCAGTCAGGCGGTATTTTTTAAGATTAATACGTTAGGTGAAGAGGCGTTCCTGCGATTATTTATTGATTCCATAGAAAGCTTTGTAACAAGGAATTGACTAATAATAAAAGATATTGCTGACATTGTGACCGCCACAAATGATGAAGATGGGGGTATGACCCGGATGGCAGGCATTCTTTTGTGAAAGATATAACGATAATGTGTATGCTGAGGTTTTTATGGAAGCAAGAATATCTTATGAAGATTAATTTCAATATGGAAAAATATATAAGTTTAGATGTGCATCATATGTTAATAATAAAAAGCCTAGTATAATTGACTAGGCTTTTGAGATAAGATTCTTTGGCTAATTAGGAATGCTTTCGGAATAAATATTATATTACTATTATTATTCAATTTGCCCTTTCTAATGTAAATGAAAATTATGTAGCCTCATTTGTAGTGGTATGATATCATAATCTTAACAGAATTTATGTATTATAACCTGTTGGAACTACATCTGCATACAAGTGAAAAGGTTTTGACTTTTATGCTATTGGATATTTATTAACTCTTTCAAAGATGTTTAGGAGAGATAATGAAAAGCTAAGAGGAAAGGAGAGTACAGATGTATTGATTTATAATACATCATCAAGGGTGTTATGAAATCAAATACAAAGCGCAACCGTTATATGTTTGGTCTGGGTACGGTCGGAAGAGATATGATGTACTCAATGGTAAGTATGTACCTGATAGTCTTCTTGACAGAAATTCTCAACCTGCCTGATTCTACTATGTGGTGGATGACAGGAGCTATGACAGTATTAAGAATTTTTGATGCTGTGAATGATCCGATTATGGGGTTTTTGGTAGACAACACTCATGGCAAATTCGGTAAGTTCAAACCGTGGATTGTAATCGGAGGTCTTATAGGTGGCATTCTCACTGTTTTGCTATTTGTTGATTACGGAATTACCGGAGTGGGATATGTTCCAATATTTGTAGTACTTTATCTGTTATGGGATTTAACTTATGGAGCAAATGATATAGCTTATTGGTCCATGCTTCCCTCCTTAACATTAGATCAAAAAGAAAGAGAGAAGACAGGTGCATTTGCCCGGATATGTGCAAATGTGGGCTTATTTGTAACTGTGGTTTCGATTATCCCTGTTACGAAAGCATTGGGTGGAGACACTAAAGCCTGGTTTACTGTGATAATCGTGATTGTTTTAATAACATGGGTATTTCTGGCCTTTACGGTATTTGGTGTAAAGGAAGACAAGAGTATTCATGTAAAGCAGGAGTCAACATCATTAAAGGAAATGTTTAAGGTTCTGTTTAAGAATGACCAACTGCTGTATACCGCCATATCAATGGGTTTATTTATGATTGGTTATGTAACGACGACCACCTTTGGAACATATTACTTTAAATATGCATTCAGAAATGAGGAAATGTACTCTATATTTGCAGCAATACTGGGAATATCCCAGCTGGCGGCACTGGCAGTATTTCCGCTGTTTTCAAAGAAGTTCAACCGTAGAAGTTTATATACATTCTCGACAATACTGGTAGTGGTAGGTTACCTGATTTTCTTTTTGACTCCTATGAAAATGATTTACATAGGTACAGCAGGTATTCTTCTATTTATCGGTGAAGCCTTTATTCAATTATTAATGCTGATGTTCCTTACAGATACCGTGGAGTACGGTCAATGGAAGCTGGGCAACCGCAACGAAAGCATAACATTCTCGGTACAGCCGTTTATTAATAAAATCGGTGGTGCCATTGCCAGCGGAATTGTTCTTGCTACCTTGATTCTCTCCGGGATTAATTCAGCAGAAACACCTGATGATGTTACAGAGTCGGGATTATTGATGATGAAGTTTTCAATGCTGATACTGCCAATTATCTTTATATTAATTGGTTATATAATATATCGCAGAAAATTTAAGATTGACAAGGATTTGTTCGATAAGATAATAGAAGATTTGGCAGCACGGGGTGACATTAAGAAATAACATATCCGAAATCGTGCATAAAAAGAACAGCATCTGAATTTTTAATTTGCTATACTCTATATTCGTTTTATCCATTTTTTCGGAATGAGGAAGGAATAAAGTATTCAGCGTAAAACAATAGGATAACAAAAATAGCACGCTATTTGCGGGCTATTTTTTATGTATAATTTAAAATAGTATTTTATGACAAATTTCTTTAACATTCTTTTCAAAATGGATATATATGTAGTATAATTAGTAAAATAATTCTAATCATTTTATTTGAATTACTAGGGACATGTAATATTATATGACATTACGAATCGGGCATTTAATAATAATTATGAACTTTTTGTGTAACTGTGATAAAGGTCATATGAATAATTATAGGAGGTATAAAATGAGATTTTCTCAGAGAATAGGCAAAACACCCATAAAAGTAAATATCCAAAAAGATACAATGGATGATGATTTAAGAACATCTCTTTGGAATGTTTTTTATGATTTTGTTGCTGAGAAAATTGGAAATGATTTATGTCATTCCGAATATTATCTGCTTATCAGAAATATGTGGGTTTACTTTTTTAAAAAGCCTTTAGATAGTCTAAATGATTGGTTCCCAACAACCCTTAATAGAATACGAACGTGGTTTTTTGTTTGCGAATGGTATGAAGTATACGACTTCATAGAGTTTCTTGTTCAAGCTGAGAGTCCAATTGATAAGGATTCATTTATTATATACTGTAATCTAGTATTTGAGAGAGAAGTGTCTGCTTATAGAATTATTGGTCATAAAATAGGTGAAATAACTGATGATAATGAAATTAAGGGGATTGAAGATGCCTTGGATGCTACAAAAACGGATATCTTCTCTGCAGTACATAATCATCTTAAATCTGCACTAACAATGCTAACCAATCGAAATAAACCTGATTATAGAAATTCAATAAAAGAATCAATTTTAGCAGTAGAATCATTAGCTAAGATAATATCAGGAGATTCTAAAGCAGAACTAGGAAAGGCATTAAAAAAGATTGAAGACAAAATAAAAATACACCCTGCTTTAAAAAAGGCATTCTTATCATTATATGGTTATACAAATGATGAAGGTGGTATTCGTCATGCTATGCTTGATGAGAAAGTAATATGTTTTGAGGATGCAAAATATATGTTGGTATCATGTTCTGGGTTTGTTTCGTATCTCATAATGAAGGTTGATAAAATTGGATATAAGTTATTAGATTAAGATATTGCAAAGTATTATTGCCTCTGTGGACAAAGGGAAGTCGCTCACCTTTATAGTATTTTACAATACACTAAAAGTGAGAGACATGCGTTCAAATCGCATCAGGGGCATTAAGGGGATAGTATATGTGTCTCCATGAAGAAGCTTTCTAAAGCACTGGTAATATGCATAGCCGGTAATACAATTGAACGTCTAAAGAGTTTTGGACTTCTTGAAAGCATGGAAAAGGTTATGCTTGGAGATAGAATATTTGACAGAGCTGATGACAGCAAGATGATAATACTTGACGGAACATCAAAACATGATATGGAATTGCGTGAGAGAAATTGGGAAAGACATTTAAGAACAGCATATAATGCAGGTTATAATCTGTGAGAAAAATTCAAGGTATATTTATCAGGTAATAAAGCATAAATGATAGTATTAACTATAATCTTACTATTATAAATTCTGTCACAAGACAGATTAGTCAAAAAATATGAGGAGGAAATCATGTTATTTGCACATAATTTTAGACAAATAGCCCGTGACAGCTTGAATGGAAGGTGGCCTACTGCTATAGGAGCCGGTTTTATTGCCAGCTTATTCGGTGCTGCATGGTTTAACAACAGGATGAATATATTTGAGCTTATATCCGAAATAAACGTGAAGGAAAAACTCATTAAAATCTCATATGGTGGCTTATCGGGATTCTTTCATGCAACGTCATGGTTAATTATCATGGCTTTAATATGGAATATAGTTTGCTTATTAGTAAGTGGTGCGATAGCTTTAGGTTATGCAAAGTTCAATATGATTCTGGTGTCCAGAGACAGGGGAGCCGTATATTATTGGCAGGTGTTTAGCCAATTTGGCAGAGTATGGGCAGGATTATGCATGCAGCTTCTACGATGGTTGTTTGTTTTTTTATGGTCACTGCTGTTTATAATTCCGGGTATTATAGCATTTTATAGCTACAGCATGACCGCTTACATAATGATAGACCATCCCGAATATGGTGCATATGAAGCGATTATGGCATCAAAAGAGATGATGAGAGGACATAAATGGAGGTTGTTTTGCTTACATTTTAGCTTTATAGGATGGAGTTTATTATGCTGTTTCACCTGTGGTATAGGTTTTCTTATACTTACTCCATATGTTGAGGCTGCGAATGCGGCTTTTTACATGGAGCTGGCTCATAGCAGGACTTAAGTTATAAAGGAAGAAGGCTTAAAAGAGATGAGAAAATATATAGATCTAAGTCAAAGTATTATTCATGATATGCCAATCCATCCCTATGATGACAAAGTTATTCTTTATCAGGATAAGTACTTGGATAAAGATAAATATGTTAATCACAGGCTTGAGATTGGCATGCATTCAGGCACTCATATTGACACGTCGATGCATATGACTGACAGCAAAACTTACATCAGCGATATACCAATAGACAGATTCATTGGAAGAGGTGTTCTTCTTGATGCAGGAAATGAAAGAAATATAAAATTCAAAGACTCTTACTCCGATTTAGTGCAAAAGGACGATATAGTATTAATATATACAGGTCATAGCGACTTATACGGTACAGATGAATATTACTCGAATCAGCCTGTAATAGATGAAGAACTGGCGGATTTTTTCATAGAGAAAAATATTAAGATGCTGGGTATGGATTTACCTTCACCTGATAATTATCCTTTTGATATTCACAAGAAATTGTTTGCTAACAATATATTGATAATAGAAAACCTGGCAAATCTGTCAAAGCTTGTAGGGGTAGAAAGCTTTGAAGTGATTGCGTTTCCTTTAAAGATTAAAGCTGAAGCCTCTATAGTCAGAGTTGTAGCCTGCATAACGAAAGTAAAATAATTGGACATTGAAAAACAGGCAAAGAGGGTTCCGGAATACCCCAACATTTTGTGTGAGGTTATACCGATGCCCTCTTATGCTATCTTTCTTTTATTACTGTTCTTCCAAAGTTTCAATATCTATATCATTTTTCAAAAGGATATGAACCTTATCAATTCTATTTTTGTCAACTGCCGCCACTGTAAATACAACATTTTTATCTGTAACTGTTTCCCCTTCTTCAGGAATACGATCCAAAAGGTATATAATGTGACCTGCGATAGAGTCATAATCAGAGGATTCAATATTAAGTCCCAGGGCATCATTTATATCATCCAGCTTTGTGTTGCCGTCTACGATATATTCGTTATCTGATAATGGCTGTATACAGTCTTCCTCATCTTCATCATATTCGTCCCTGATTTCGCCGACTATTTCTTCAAGAAGGTCTTCTATGGTTAATAGTCCGGCAGTCGCACCATATTCATCAAGAACAATGGCAAGGGCAATTGATTTTCTTCTCATTTCAATAAGGAGTTCGGAAGTCTTCTTATATTCATAGGTAAAATAAGG